>Ga0208507_1000214_pt1 | contig 41475 bp, 26 predicted proteins | sample CryBogCBH12Aug01_FD_184626 | JGI IMG/M metagenome (GOLD analysis project Ga0208507, IMG submission 184626) | Freshwater microbial communities from Crystal Bog, Wisconsin, USA - CBH12Aug09.1 (SPAdes) (version 2) | ecosystem: Environmental > Aquatic > Freshwater > Lake | place: Crystal Bog...
ACCTTGGAGATGATGATGGTCCAGCTGAACAGCGACAGCAGCACCAGGGCGATACAGGTTATTTTACCCTCGGTCGTCGCGTTCGTGATGGCGTAGACGGCGGCGTTCGCCAGTATGGGATGAAGGGACGTGATCATGGATTATTTGTTAATTGTAAATAAGTTTGGGGTTTTTAGATTTGATTCCGGTCGCTTAAATTTATTTTTTCAACCGGTCCGTCGCCGACATGGATTCGATAATCATGGCCTGCCAGTCTACCGAAACAATCGGCGGCTGGATGTTACAAACAAGTTAAATTTGTCGGCCCGCCGGTTTCAGTCTGGTTCAAGCCTGTGTGTTCCATGTGAATGCGATAAGTCCTGGGCTGGGTGTAAAACCCTGCTGCCGCTCATTTTTTTGGTGCCCGCCCTGGATCCGCCATCCCCATGGGTTGCCTCCGCGCCAATCGTTGTATATGGGTCAATGGCGCTTGGTTTGTTTTCGCGTTTGTCACCTGGTTGACGGATAAACGTCACAATCGGGCGATAGCCTAATCTTCAATGGTCGCAGAAAATCCTCATCCGCTTTTCATCCAGCAATTAGATTTGCCGCCCTCGGCGGAATGGTGTCCGCAGTATCACGGATGGACTCTGGCGCGTGTGGCGGAAGGTTTTGGCTACTGCATTCAAAAGGAAAATGCCCGCGAACTGAATCCCGGCGACGGTTTCATATCATCTTCAAATACCGGCATGCTTGTCCGCGCCAGCCAGCTTGGGCCGATCCATTTGCAATTTGTGCGTATTGAACCTGGATTTATCAATGGTTTGTTGACCGTGGCTGAGTGGTTGAAGCTCGAGGCGGTGCAGCGCCATTCGCCGGGCATTTCTTTTTTCAAGGCCGGCGAGATGACGGGCCAAAAATTTGCCCGGTTGGTGGAACAAACGGGCGCCGAAGGGCCGAGTGTTCGCTGCGCTTGGCTTCAAATATGGGCGAAGGGCATTGAACGGCTGTTTGCCGGGGATGCGCCGCCGGTCAGGCCGGACAATAACAAGCTGCGGCTGCGGCTGCGGCAATTGATGGGACAGATGCCGGAAATAGAATTTTTCCGCCATTCCTTGTCTGATCTGGCCCGGCAACTGGAGTGCAGCGAACGTCATTTCAGCCGCCTGTTTAGCGAAGAGTTTGGCGTTTCATTTCGCACCCATCAAATTGACTTGCGGCTTCGGCATGCGTGCCAGTTGCTGGCGGATCCGGAGAAAAAAATTTCCGGCATTGCCATGGATAGCGGTTACCGGCACCTCGGACTTTTCAATGCCACATTCAAAAAACGCTTGGGTGTAACCCCCGGCGAATGGCGGCGGCAAGGCCGGCGGGTCATGTCTGCTGACGGCAAAATCGCCGTGGCCCATCGGCCGGAATCGTCCCATGGCCAGACCCTGAATTGAGGCGTGCCGGTCTGTGGTAAGTCGTCTTCTGAAACAGGAAAAAACGCTGGATCAAATGGTGCGGTTCAGCTATTTCGGCTCCCCGCTTTGCTGGCGATGATGGGTGAATTTTTATAGCCACGCCCGCGATTGAAATTAAGGGAAAGTTTTTTTGGGGGACTGCCATTTTTCTGGCGCCATTTGCCGGGACTGGTTCCATAACGGCGGGCGAACATCAGATTAAATAGGCTCAAAGATTTGTAGCCGCTTTCTAAAGCCACATCCACCACCTTTGAATTCCCGGTGGCCAGCAGTTCGCGGGCGCGGGCTAGCCGGAGTTCGGAGCGCTTTTCGTGAAACGTCATGCCGACCAATTGTTGGAAAACTCGGCTCAAATGCCGCGTCGTGCAGCGCGTCCGCTGGGCCAGCTCGTTGAAATTCATCTCCAGCAATTCGGCCGCGGTCGTTTGTTTCAATATCACTTGCAGGCGACTCTTGGCGGCTGAGTTCTCTCTATCGGTCGCGGTTTGCTCCAGATCATTCCCGATCATTTCCACAAAAACCTGCAGCAGCTTTAGCCGGAACGGCAATCCCTTCCGGTTTGGTTCGGTCTGAAGTTCCCTCACTTTTAAAGCCATCGGGCTGTGCGGCGGGAAAATCCGGATAAAGGGTTCCTTTCCGGCCGACGCCAGCTCAAGTGAGCTTTGTTCAAACAGGGTAATCAATCCGGTGAGTCGCGCCGGCATGACGCTGAACGCATGAAATGTCAGCTCGCTCAACTGGCTGGCGCGGATGCGTCCTTTCCCGCTATCGGCGATCAGTAGCACCGAACCGGTTTCCAAAGCTTGAGGGGCTTGGGTTAACAGATGATAACCACTTCCTTTTCTTACTTGAAGGACCGCCCAACCGGATAATGGCGATACCCATTCGCCGCCCGCCGGGACGGAAAACTCCCTGATCGTCAAGTGCGGTTCATGTGAATCATCAAATTTCATGTTGTAAGCAACCAATCTAAATCCGGCCACACCGGTGTCTTTTGTTTCTGGAACAAGCCGCAGCGATACGAATAGCCGGAGGTTGTTACGAATGGGTGTCGGTTGGGAAAAATACTGGCAAAATATTTTTGTGTGCAGCCGGCGGATTCTCGATGGATTTCACCTTGCCTCTGTCTTGCGGGATTCCTTCTTCTGCGCCATAAGAGCTTGTCTGAAAATTCCGAGGGGGACGGCGGCGAGGGATTTTGGCCGTGGGCCAGGCGGCGAGGTCGGAGCATCTAGGCTGCGGGCTGTGACGACCGGGCTAACGCCGCCCGTGGCCAAAATACCCGCCGTTTGGAGGTTTTCTCCACCCCGGATCATTTGGTTTTGTTATCCAATCACCATAAGTTAATCGTCAATTTTCGCTTTCGCCCTGACTCGCCCTCGTACCTTGGTCTTCATAACCGTGCTCTTCGTAATTTTCAGACACGCTCTAAGCTGTGCAAAACACCTGAATTGTAACGCTGTGCTTGATCGCAAAGCCTTTGGCAGACCGCCCTTTGTTTCCCAATTGTCACAATTTCGACAGCAGTTCGTAATATAAGTTGCCCAATTTATACGCCGTGTTTTCAAGCATGACTCTCCAGTCTGCCAACGAGCGGGTTGGCAGCTGGATGTTTTGCCCTAAACCTTAATCGAAATGCCCCGACCTTACAAAAGACCACCCGGTGGACAATGCCGTCTGGCAGCTGTTTTTGCTTTGATAAGTTGGGCAAAAAACAGTCTGTCCGGCCTGAAAATTGTCCCGGCGACATGTTTGGCGCTGGCTTTTTTCTGCGGTCATTTGGTGGCCGCTGAACCGGTGGCCGCCCCGGCCACGGCTGGGACGGCGACCAAAGATTCCCCCGCCTATAATGTCCAATCCTACGTGATTGAGGGGAAAACCCTGCTGTCCACCAACATTCTCATTCCGCTGTTTTCCAAACACACTGGGACAAATATCAGCGTGGAGGAAATCGTGCGCGCGGCGGGCGAGCTGTCAGCGGAATACCGCCGTCAGGGATACCCCACGATGAATATCATCATCGCCCAGAAAAGGATTACCAACGGCATCGTGACCATGGGTGTTTTCCCCGGGGCGATTGCTCAAATCGTGGTGTCGGGAAACCGCTACCTGGTTTCCAGCGACGGCGTCGCAGTGGCCGCCAATCCGGCGGTGGTTTCCCCCTCTGCCCTTCCGCAAAAAACCGCCGCCACCGGCACAACCACCAACGTTGGCCCCCGGTTCACCGTGGAAAAATATCTGGTCGCTGGCAACTCGGTTTTGTCGCCCCAAGTCATCGGCTTGAGTCTTACCAATGCGGCGGGGGCCTTCGGCACTAATGTCAGCCTCGACGGGATTCGCTCGGCGGCGAATGAGCTTCAGGGGGCTTATCGGACACGCGGTTATGTGACGGTGGCCGTGGGACTGCCCCCCCAAAAACTGACCAATGCCACGGTCAAAGTGCAGGTCACCGAAGGTCGCCTCGCTTCCATTGAGGTCAAGGGGAACCATTATTTCAGCTCAAACAATGTGATGCGCGCGCTGCCCAGCCTGCACACCAACATCATTTTGAACGGCTTGGTTTTTCAGGCGGAACTGAATCGCGCCAACGCGAATCAAGATCGCCAGATTTATCCGATTATTGACCCCGGCCCCGATCCGGGCACCAGCGATTTAACGTTGAAAGTCAAGGATCGCCTGCCGCTTCATGCCAAGGTGGAGTTGAACAATCAAAGTTCGCCGGGCACGCCCAGCCTGCGGGTTAATTCATCGGTGGTCTATAATAATCTCTGGCAGGAGGAGCAGTCCATGGGCATTCAATACAGCTTCTCACCGGAAGCATATAAAACTTTTGCTCCCGATTCCAGTTCGCTTGACCGTAACGAATGGAACTTTTACGATCGGCCACTTGTCGCCAATTATAGTGCTTTTTACCGGATGCCACTAGGCCGTCCGGAGGCGGTCGAAGATGCCATTGCCAGCCATCCGGGCAGCTTCGGCTACAATGAAGCCACCCGAAAGTTTAATCTGCCGCCATCTTCCGGACAGCCCGAGTTGAACTTTTTTGCCAGCCGGTCCACCATTGACACGGGATTGTCAACGGTATCTTCCCAGAATCTTTATAACACCAACGGCAACAGCTTGGTCAAGAATGATGTGCAAGAGGAATTGACGGAGAACAATGACCTCGGTTTCCGGTTGAGCCTGCCATTGAAAGCCACGGCCGATTTTCATTCGGGATTTTCCGGTGGCCTAGATTTCAAAACTTACCAGTTGACCGTCAACAAAACCAACGTCTTTGTCCTGACGAGTCAGGAGATTACTTATGTCGGTGTTCCACCGTTCCCGACGAACACGGTTACTTCTATCAACAACTCGCCGGTGCCCAGAACCGTCAGCAGTCTGCAATATCTGCCCTTGACGGTGCGCTATGATGCCTCCTTGAACGGCGACTCAATGGGGGTTGCCAATTTCGGCCTCGGCCTAAACGCCAATACTTGGTATTCGGGGTCCCGCAGCAATCTGCAAGGTCAAAATTTGGCCAATTCGAAACAAGCTTCCGGTTTTTGGGTGGTGCTCAACCCTAGTTTCTCGTGGCAGTTCCCTGTCCATACGAATTGGATGACCACGTTGCGTGCGGACGGCCAATGGGCCAGTGAGCCGTTGATCAGCAACGAACAATTCGGTGTCGGCGGCGTCAACAGTGTCCGGGGATATCATGAGGGTCAGACCTTTGGGGACACCGGTTGGCATGTCTCACTGGAACAACAAACGCCGGCGCATCTGGTGGGACCGGTTTATGGCCATGCTAATCTGATTGTGAGAGGTTTGGTTTTCATGGACTATGCCCAAGTTTACTTGCTGGATCCTCAAGGCCGGTCGGATAGTGTCAGCCTGTGGGGAACCGGATTTGGCGGCGTGGCTTCCATTGGATCTCACTGGGAGGCGCGATTAATGTTTTCCATGCCGCTGCTGAAAACCGCCGACATCCTCGAGTTGCAACCGTTCTTTAATTTCGCATTGACGGCACAATTTTGATTCGTCATGAAAATGTCACAAAAAATACTAGCCCAAAGGCCGGTTCGGCGCGTAAGTTCAAAGCCAAGATTTCTTATGATGGCTGTTTTTCCATGTCCGCTGTGGCGCTGGTTCGTGACCACGCTGGTGGTGCTGTTGGTGCAGTCCGGCCAGTATCCCGCTTGTGCCAACCCCAACACCACCACCGCTACCGTTGCTCAAGGAACATCCGCATTCAGCACCTCCGGTTCGCACTTGACCATCACCACTTCTGCCAATGCCTTGATCAACTGGCAAAGCTTTAACATCGCCGCCGGTGAAACGACGACCTTTGTTCAGCCCTCGTCCTCCTCTGTGGTGTGGAATCAAATCAACGATTCCAATCCTTCGCAGATTCTTGGCAACCTCAACGCGAATGGCTATGTGGTTTTGCAAAACCAGTCCGGCTTTTACATCGGCGGCCAAGCGAGTATTTCTACTCACGGATTACTGATGACCACAGCCCAACTCCAATCCCCCAATGTTTTTGGCAGCGGTGCTTGGCAGTTTAACGCTCCCCCGCCCACGGCTCAGATCATCAACTATGGCCAGATCAATATCGCGGGCGGCGGCTCGGTTTTTTTGATCGCCAGCGATATTGAAAATAAAAACGACCCTATTTTGGGCACCGGCACGATTTCCGCCCCCGGCGGCAATATCGGTCTCTATGCCGGCCAGCAGGTGTTGATTTCCTCGAGTCCGGACGGGCGCGGCTTGAGCACTCATGTGACGTTGCCCCAAGGTTCAGTGGATAATGAGGGCAAATTAATTGCAGATGCCGGCAGCATTGCAATGCAAGCAAAAACGGTGAATCAAGGAGGCTTGCTTCAGGCCAATTCCGTTCAAAATGTCAACGGCACCATTGAATTGCTGGCGAATGACAGTGTGACTCTGGGGGCCGGCTCTGTCGTTTCAGCACAGGGTGACATCACCGGCATAAGCTCCGGCGGCACGGTTTCCATCCAATCCGGCAATACTTTTTCAGATCAAGCCGGCTCGATCATAAATGTTGCCGGTGGTGCCCATGGTGGTGGTGGGGGGCAGATTGTGATTTCCGCCCCGCAAATGAGCACCCCGCTGTCAACGCTCACGGGGCAGGCGACCGCCGGATATGCGAATGGCAGCCTTACTCTCGGAGCCGACAATATTCTGGTGAACTCCGACGGCAGTCCGTCCGCCAACACGCTCGTGCTTAAGGATGGTTCCGTGTCCGGATGGTCAACCGCGTTTTCGCAGATCAGCCTTGATGCCGCCTACGATCTGACCATGTCGGTCGGAACAAAAATTACCTGCGATGCTGGCAGGATAAATTTGAATGCCGCCACGGTGGATCTCTCCGGAACCCTCCAGGCCAATTCCATTAACCAAGCCAACGGTGTCATTGAAGTGAATGCCAGTGACAGCCTCACCTTGGAAAGCAGTTCCGACATAGAAGCCCATGGTGACAATAGCAGCGCCAGCGCCAGCCCCGGTGGCTTTGTGGTGTTACATGCCGGTAATACATTCGCGGATAATGCCGGTTCACAGATCAATGTCGCCGGCGGCACGGGCCTTGCCGGCGGACAGGCTGGAATTGTCGAGATTTTTGGAAATAATATAGTGGATGCCAGTTCGATTAAATCCACCATCGGCAATAATTATGCCGTCCTGATTAATACTTACGACCTCACCCTTTCCGGCAACCCCACCGACACATCCACTGCCAGCCCCAATCTCAATGTAAACGATTTGGCCGCCTACACGCAGATTGATCTTCACGCACTGAATAACATCGACTTGAATTCCATTTTTATTCCGGATCCGGGCGATCCGTCGCAGACTATTCCAGCCCCCTGGTCTCTGGCAGATTCGACAACTCCAGCCAAATTATCCTTGCAAGCTGGAAACAATCTCATCTTGGATGATCAATCCGGCATTCTTGCCGGCCATAATTGGAGTCTGAACCTCATGGCTGGATCTGCCTTGCCCGCGGGAACTCAACCGGCTTCAGGCAACGACGGCATTTATTTATATGGTGACGCTTACATTCAAACCTTGAACGGCAACATCAACCTTTGGGCGGCCAATGAAGTTCAAGTCGGTGGTGGCGACATCGGCGGGATAACGACTTCCGGCGGGGGTAACATCACGGTAACCGCACAATATGGGGATGTGAATACCGGCAATAATATCAACGGATATGACTTTGGCCTGGTCAACGCTCCTTATTACGCAGTTGACTATTATCTCGGCGGCATCAGCACGGCGGCGGGCGGCAACGTCAGCATCGCTGCCGGTGGCAACGTCATTAGTTTTCTGCCGATTCAAACCGGGAATCCAAACGATTATGTCAATGCGCGAAATGATGCCGGCAGCGGTGCCTTTGGGCCTCAGCCAGGAAATGTCACGATTACCGCCGGCGGCAATGTTTATGGGCATTATGTGGTGGCCAACGGTGCGGGCAGCATTAGCGCCGGAGGTGATATCGGGGCACCCACATCTACATTGCTCAACAATCCCTCAGAGGGCTTTGCCCTAAGCCTGGTCAAGGGGAATTGGAATATTTACGCTCCTTTTGGCAGTATTTATGTGCAGGATGTGCGCAATCCTAATGGAGTTTTCGGCGAGTATCCAGGTTCTTCCGCCAATAATTACACCGGCTATCATGTTTTCGACTATGACCCCTCTGCTTCGCTCTTGCTCGAGGCGGGTGATACGGTTGAAATTACCGGTTTTGAGGCGCCGCATTTTCCGCCTTCCAATTTGGCAGCTTCCATCCCCATCCTTTTTCCACCGGGTCTGGATGTTATAGCTGGTTCTGGTGGTTTTATTTTGGACACGTCAGTCATTCTGTTTCCGTCGCCCAATCAGAATCTAAACATCGTAACCGAGAACGGTGGCAATTTCGGCATTCCCAATAGCCCGAATAACATTGATGCTTATACCACAACCCCGGTCATGTTGGAAATGTCAGACAGTTCCGCCCGCCGTTGGGTTGGCAATTCTTCTTTCCAACCTGCTGATCAACCGGACTCTCCCGCCGAACTGCTGAATCTGAACCCGGTCACCCTGTCTATTTCCGGAAACATGAACGCGGTCAATCTTTACACGACCAAGGTTACGGACATAGCGGTGGGCGGAGACATGATTAATTCCGGTTTTGTGGGGATGAACCTGCATGCCAGCGATGTGACGTCCATCAAGGTCCAGGGGCAAATCTTTTACAGCCCCGTATATACCTTTGCCTCCTTAAACGCCCCCATTACCAGCGCCAACCCGCTCCAGCCCAACTTCTGGGATTCAATTTTCTACTCCGCCCTGAATCCAAGCTTGATTTCCCAATTGGCCACCCTGCAAGCCAATGACCCGAATGTCATCGGCTCCGGCGGCTTGTTTTTTTATCTTAAAAACAACAACTATTTGCTGTTTCCAGATGGCGATTTAAACAGCAAGTTTACCTTGGGTGCCAATCCTGGATTTGTCTACGACGCTGCCACCTTGCAGTTGGGGTTTGCCGGTAAATTGTCCGCCTTAACCGCCCAGCAGCTTGCCACCCTTCAGGGTGGCACCGTTACGGTGCTGGTGACCGATGCCAATGGCAATCCCCTCTTTGACGCCAGTGGCCATCTGCAAACAACAACCTATAACTTTAGCGCCAACTTTTGCACCGCCTCCACCCTCAACACTTTATACAACGAAAGTCTCATTTCTACGGCCGCTGGGGCGTCAGGATTGGGTTTGCAAATTGGCGGTCCCGGCGCGCTGGTTGTTCATGCTGGGTCCATAAACCTGGGTAACTCGCAAGGAATTGGGTCGGTAGGTTTTGGAAATGGGGGATTGACCGCCGGCGGATTCGATTATTCCTCGTTGAAATCATTGCTTCCCGTGGCCGCAGAAGGCGGAGCCTCGGTCTCGGTGTCGGTGGATGGCATTTTGTCCATGGCCACGTCCGGCATCTTTTCCCGTGACGGCGGCGATGTCACCGTCAATGCCGGTGGACAAATTGATTTAAGCCAGGGCACTTTTGTTTTCCCAACCTATGATTGTTATGGCATTTGGACGTCCGGTCACAGCGATGTGAGCGTGACAGCCAACGGGAATATCAATATCGGTAGTTCCCGCATTGCTACCTTCAACGGCGGCAATGTCTTTATTGAATCGGAAAATGGTGATGTGAATGCCGGCACCGGTGTCAACCTCGCTCTGGCGGTTTATGGTTTCATTGATAACCCCGTAACCGGCACCCCATCTTTCGCCATATTTGGCGACGTGTCTGCCAATCCTTCCCCGGCCAATCCGGCGTTTTATGGGAGTGGTGTTCTGGCGGAATACCCCATTCCAAGATTTCAGTCCTCCGGCGGCAAAAAACAGCCGGGAAACATCACGATTTTAACTCCGAATGGTAATATAACCTCCAGTTTGGGTGGTATCTCGCAATTTGCTGTGAATCAAACCGTTTCTGGAAATCCCTTGGTAACCATGATTGCCGGCACGGATGGCGTTGACTATATCAAAAATCAGCAAGGAATGGAATGGAATGGCAAATTCTATCTGCCCGGAACTTTGCTCGGCTTGATGGTAGGCGGAAACTTCAAGCCTGAAGATAATATCGCGCTCGGCCAAGGCGGCGTCGTGGGCGGCATAGTAAATATCTCGGCCGGGAATGTTCAGGGGCTGATTATTGCCCACCAAGATGTAAACATTAAGACCACGGAAAGTTTTAACGGTACGGTGCTTTCCAGTGGCTCGGCCAATTTTTCCGGCGGCGGAAGCGTTTCCGGCACGGTGGTGGGCATTGGTGGCATCAATGTTACCGGCGGCGGCGCGGTTACGGCCACGTTGCTTTCACAAAATGTTTCGGTGGGGGCCGACCCCTCCCAATCAACGTTGGGAAAATCTGCCACCGCCACCGCCACCAGCACCAGTGCCGCCGGCGAGTCTAACGGAGAAAATAAACAGCTTGCCAGCACCAACACCAACGACGATGAAGATAAAAAGCAAAAAATTAAGCCATCGTTATCACGGCATCTCAAACGGGTCACGGTCATTCTGCCCAGGGCGATTTGATCAGTTAGACTCAACATTAACACCTTGGGTTTGAATGGTGGGGCGGGCGTCCCCGCGAGCCGCCGTGAGTCTTGAGTTTGAGCACTCGCTATGACGCTCGCCCCGCTAAATTAGGCCAAGACCCTGGGTTTGATAATTTTTCGGGTGTTTCGCGGTAAAACCCCCGCTTTCTGCTTTCGATTGCGGATCAATTAGAGCAGTTCTTGGCAACATTGCCTGGTAGGGAGCGCAGTCCCTTGCGCGCCGCTATTGCCAACGAAAGTTTATGGTTCACTACGACGGAGCGGACGGAGCAACGTACCCAACTGTGCCAAGAAGTTGCCAAGAACTGCTATACAACCGCTGTTAAATTCACCGATTTCATAGATTTGCGCCGATTTTGAGGTGAATTAACCGGCATTTACTCCCTTCACCTCCGGAAATCTGCTCCATCTGCCGAGGAAATAAAAAAGCTGGCTGCCTTTGCGGGCCAGCCAGCCAGTAAAATTTCAAACCGCCTCAGGGCGAAACAAGCCTGAAGTATGCTGCGGGGTTGGTCAGTGAACTATTCGTGTAAGGATTCGGGAACGTGTTGGTATACACCGGCGTCCAGTTAGTGATGGCTAGCGTCAGATTGGTGGAGGACAATATCCGATATTGCACACCGGCTGGACTGTTGAGGCAACTGAACACCAATTTCCCGTTGGCTGAGGTCAAGTTCGTGGCGTTAAGAACCGGGGGGGGCAGGGCCACGATGTAGTTGACCAGTTTGTTGGTGCTGGCGCCGCCCGATCCGATCACCGTCAAGGTGACCGTGTTGGTGCCTGCAACCGCATAGGTATTGGTCACATTGCCGCCCGTGAGATTGGTAATAATGGTGCCGTTGCCAAAGTTCCAGACCGAGTTGGTAAAGCTGCCCGTGGACATGTTCGTAAAAATCACTCGCAGAGACACAAACCCATAGGTGAATCCATTGGTGGTCGCGCCGGTAAAATTGGCCGTCGGCGCTGCATTGGTAACCACGATGTAATTGCTCGACATATTGGTGCTCGATCCGCCCGCCCCGTTCACAATCAGGGTGACCGTATAGCTCCCTCCCGTGGCATAGGTGTTGGTCACATTGCCGCCCGTGAGATTGGTGATGGTGGTGCCATTGCCAAAGTTCCAAATCGAATTGGTAAAGCTGCCGCCCGTGGAGCTGTTTGTAAAGCCCACCGTCAATGGCGCAAAACCATTCGTCGCCGTGGTGGCCTGAAAACTGGCCACCGGTGCCGGATTTAAAACCACCCCGCTTCTATAAGTCAGCATTGCACCGGAAATGTTGGTGGTAAGGCTAAAAGTTCCTAGGAGCACCGGGGCGCTGTTGTCGGCCGTGACCTGATAGAAATTATTCGTGGCTGGGCCGTAGGCGTTTGGATTGAGATAAGCGTTGTGATAGGTCGTTGAATTCGCGCCCACAATGGTCTGATAGTTCCAACTTGGTTGATATGTGGCAGAAATAATGCCGCCTTGTCCCGGGATGGGATTGCCATTGCTATCCAAGGGCAGGCAACCAAGTCCACCAACCAGAGTTGAAATGCCAATGTCAACGGAGTTGAAGCCACTGTTTGGGATGTTGGCCGGCAGTGTTTGGCTGGTGGTCCAAACGGCTTGCGGGTAACCCGTGGCAGCATTGCCAGTATAAGTATCACCGACAACTCCCCAATAGTAAGTGGTGCTGCTCGAGATGCCCAGGGTGGCGCCTGACCACGTTTGACCGTTCGTGATGGTGCTGAAGGGTCCCAGATCGAAGAGTACATCGTTGTTGGCTTGTGTGGTGAACCCCACAATTAAATCTCCATCGTAAGTCGTCGCCTTGAGCGACAAAACACTGGCCAAACACATGGCCGCCAACAATACGATTTTGAATTGATTGTATATTTTTTCCATAATTAAAATTAATTTGCTTTAAAATAAATACTGCCGAATAAGCGGCAAAAAATAACCGCAATAACGCCTTTAGGCTAGTTTAATAAGGACATCAATGGACACTTTATGGACATTTCTTAATATATTGTATTATCCTAATATTAAATGACTTATGTATATTGTTGGCTCGCTGTGGAAAGTTCTGACTTTTTTTGCCTGATTTGTTGCTGGTTTGTCACATGAACTGGCCATTCGCTATCTGTTTGATAAGACGACGCCCTTTCATTCCTGTCTCGCTGAGGTTTCCGCAGGACGGATGAAAGCCGATGCTATCCCGCCGTTTTATCGTCGCACTACCTATTCGGCTTGTAAGCACTGGGCAATTCTTGTTGACTGGCGACCCGATGCTGGCCAGTAAAAAAACTCCATCCCGTCACGACGACACTCTGCCCTTGGTTACGGTTCGTCCGCCGATTCCGGCGTGGCTGCTGGTGGTGTTGCTGGCCCTGGTGACGCTGGCGCTTTACTGCCCGGCTCTGCGCTGCGACTTCGTCACCTTCGATGATCCCAGTTGTGTCGCGGCCAACCCGCACGTTCAAGGTGGGTTGCATTGGGCGGCGGTCAAATGGGCGTTTACCGATACGAAGCAACATGGCTATTGGGCGCCCGTTTTGTGGTTGTCGCATATGCTGGCCTGCCAGTTCTTTGGCCTGAATCCCTGGGGACATCACCTGATAAATATCCTGCTTCATGCCGCCAACACCACTCTGGTATTTCTCCTGTTTCGCCATTTGACGGGGGGCACCTGGAGATGTTGCTTGCTGGCCATGTTGTTCGCCGTACATCCGTTGCGGGTCGAATCCGTCGCGTGGGTCACGGAACGCAAGGATGTATTGAGCACCTGCTTCGGCCTGCTTTCTCTCATGTGTTATGCCCGCTACGCTGAACTGCAGAGGCTAAAGTCCCCAGTCCAAAGTTGGAAGCCGCAGTTCCGTCTCGTTCCCACCTTCTATCTCCTCTCCCTCTGCTTGCTCGCTTTGGGCTTGATGAGCAAGCCGATGCTGGTGACGTGGCCCTTCGTCCTGTTGCTGCTGGACTATTGGCCCTTGCGGCGGTTCAACGATTTTTCGCTTCCCCAATGCGGCCATCTGCTCGCCGAGAAAATCCCGTTCTTCGCTCTGGCAATCCTGTTGAGCCTGATTACTTTCTTGGCGCAGCAGCACGGCGGGGCGGTTATTGCGGTGAGCAGTCTTCCGCTGAGCGCACGCGTTGGGAACGCCCTGATTTCCTACTGCCGCTACTTGGGAATGACCTTCTGGCCGGCGCATTTGGCCTTCTTCTATCCGCATCCGGGCTATTGGCCGCTGTCCAAGGTGCTGCTGGCGGCCGGGTTGCTGCTGGGGATTTCAGCAATCTTGTTCCGGCGGCGCCACCGCCAGCCTTATTTGCTGGTGGGCTGGCTGTGGTTTGTGGGGACATTGGTGCCGGTGATTGGGTTGACACAGTCCGGCGAACAGGCGCTGGCCGACCGGTTTACTTATGTGCCAGTCATTGGTTTGCTGATGGCTATTATCTGGGGCGCGCACGACTCAATCATCCGGCACCGCCGGTTCCCGGTGCTGACAACTTCCGTGGCCGCCGCTGCGGGCCTCATCCTTTGCCTCGGTCTGACGCGCCGGCAGATCGGTTATTGGCAGGATAGTGAAACCCTTTACCGGCACGCCCTCGCCGTCACGGAAAATAATCACCTGGCCCATAACAACCTCGGAATAGTGCTTCGAGACAAAGGTCAAATTGACGAGGCCATCTGCGAGTTTCAGGCCGCCATCCGCCTGAAACCAGGCAATGCCTTGTTTCACCGCAACCTCGGATTTGCTCTGGCCAAAAAAGACGAGACCAGTGCGGCAATCAATGAATATCAGCAGGCAATTCAACTGGAACCCGATAATACCGATGCCCACAACAATCTTGGCACCGCCCTGACCAAAATCGGTCTGACCGACGAGGCCATTCGCGAATTTCAGACTGCCCTCCGATTGAATCCGAACACAATCGCTGCCCATGTCAACCTCGGCGTCGCCCTGGCCAAGAAAGGCCTGCCCGACGCCGCAATTGACCAGTATCACGCCGCCCTCCGGCTGGAGGCGGATAACTCCGAAGCCCATTACAACCTCGGTCAGGCGTATTTTTTAAAAAATCAATTCGACGCGGCCATCGTCCAGTTTCAGGCTGCCCTGCACTGCAAACCGGCCGACCCCGAAATTCAATATAACCTCGGTGCCGCCCTCGCCCTGAACGGTCAATTGGATCCCGCCATCCAGCACTTTCAAGCCGCCCTCCGCCTCAAGCCGGATTACGCACAAGTCCGCTACAATCTCGCCCTCGCCCTCGCCGCCAAGGGCCAAACCGACCCCGCGATTGAGCAATATCGGCAGACTCTCCGCCTCAAGCCCGACTATGCCGAAGCCCGCAACAATCTGGGCACGGCGCTGGCGCGAAAAGGCCAGCTCGACGAGGCCATCCAGCAGCTTCAGGAAGCTGTCCGGTTGCGACCGGATTTTGTTCAAGCTCAAAACAATCTGCGCCAGGTGATGGCCATGAAAAATACCCCGCCCGACCATTAATCAAATCGCCGGTGCCTGGATGCCGCCGGCGGCCGCAAACCAAGTTAAGTAGCAGCCGACGTAAGTCAGCTCCATTTTTCTTCGATTTGGGTGGATAATCAGAGCGGACAGTATTTTAGAGGTCTCATTGTTAAGAAATAGAACTTGCCCACCATTTTAATGTCGTCGCGCCACCTTTGAGACTTGTAATCGCCGGGTAATTCTTGTTGACTGACAATCCGATGCCGACCAGCGACGAAGCTCTATCGCGCAACGACAACCCCTTGTCTCCGGTGGCGGTTCGGCCGCCGATTCCGGCGTGGCTGCTGGCAGTATTGCTGGCTCTGATGACGCTGGCGCTTTACTGGCCGGCTCTGCGCTGCGATTTTATCAACTTCGATGATCAGGGTTATGTCACCAAAAATGTTCAAGTCCAAAACGGGCTGACTTGGGAAAGTGTCCAGTGGGCATTCCGGAGCGGCGAACTCAGCAACTGGCATCCGGTCACGTGGCTGTCCCATATGCTGGACTGCCAGATCTATGTTTTGAAGCCTTGGGGACATCACCTGACCAACATACTCTTGCATGCGGTCAACACCGCGCTGGTTTTTGTGCTGCTGCACAGCCTGACGCGCACACGCTGGCGCAGCCTGTTGGTGGCGGCACTGTTCGGGTGGCATCCGGTGCATGTGGAATCAGTCGTCTGGGTGTCCGAACGCAAGGATGTGTTGAGCGGCTGCTTTGGTCTGCTCACGCTGATGGCTTACGCCCGCTACGCCCAAAACCGGTCGGCAGCCGCAGGTTCGTCTCGCTTCCATCTTCCATCTTCCATCTTCTATCTCCTCTCCCTCTGCTTGTTTGCTTTGGGCCTGATGAGCAAGCCGATGCTGGTGACGTGGCCCTTCGTCCTGTTGCTGCTGGACTATTGGCCCTTGCGGCGGTTCCCCGATTTTTCGATTCAACGCTGCGGTCGCCTGCTCGTCGAAAAAATCCCGTTCTTTGCTTTGGCGGCTCTGTTAAGCTTGGTTGCTTTCTTGGTCCAACGGCATGGCGGGGCGGTGGTTGCGGTGGAATGTCTGCCGCTGGACGCGCGTGCCGGCAATGCCCTGATTTCCTATTATCGTTATCTGGGGATGACGTTCTGGCCGTCGCAATTGGCCTACTTTTATCCGCACCCAAGCTATTGGCCGGCGGCCAAGGTGCTGCTGGCGGCCGGGTTGTTGCTGGGGATTTCAGCGATCTTATTCCGGCAGCGGCACCGCCAGCCTTTTTTGTTGATGGGCTGGCTGTGGTTTGTGGGGACACTGGTGCCGGTGATCGGACTCGTGCAGGTCGGGGAGCAGGCGTTGGCCGACCGTTATATGTATCTGCCCTCACTGGGAATTTTGATCGCGGTCATCTGGGGCGCGCACGACTCCATCATCCGGCGCGGCCGGTTCCCGGTGCTCACCGCTTCCGTGGCCGCCGCCGCTGGCCTCAGCCTTTGTCTCGCCCTGACCCGCCAGCAAATCAGTTATTGGCAGGATAGTGAAACCCTTAACCGGCACGCGCTGGCCGTCACGGAGAATAATCACCTAGCCCATGTCAACCTCGGAATGGCGCTTCGAGACAAAGGTCAAATTGACGAGGCCATCCGCGAGTTTCAGGCCGCCATCCGCCTGAAACCCTACAATGCCGCCTTCCATGTCAACCTCGGTGCCACTCTGGCCAAAAAAGGCCTGACCGATGTGGCAATCAGCCAATATCAGCAGGCTATTCACTTGGAACCCGATAATGTCGATGCCCACAACCATCTTGGCACCGCCCTGACCAAAATAGGCCTTACCGACGAGGCCATGCGCGAGTTTCAGGAAGCCCTCCGCCTGAAACCGGACAATGCCGCCTCCCATGTCAACCTCGGCGGCACCTTGGCCAGGAAAGGCCAGACCGATGCCGCCATTGCCCAATATCAGGCTGCCCTCCGTTTGGAGTCTGATAACGCCGAGGCCCACTATAACCTCGGCATAGCCTATTATTTGAAAGAGCAATTTGCTGCGGCCATCGTTCAATATGAGGCCGCCCTGAACCTCAAACCAACCAACCCGGAAATCCACTACAACCTCGGCTCCGCCCTCGCCCTGAACGGTCAATTAGATCAGGCACTCCAGCATTTTCAAGCCGCTCTCCGTCTCAAGCCGGATTATGCCGAAGCCCATTATAATCTCGCCCGCGCTCTCGCCGCCAAGGGCCAGGCCGACGCCGCGATTGACCAATACCAGCAGGCCATCCGCCTCAAGCCCGGTTACGCCGAAGCCCGTAATAACCTGGGCACGGCGCTGGCGCGAAAAGGGAAGTTCGACGAGGCTATCCAACAACTTCAGGAAGCCGTCCGGCTGCAACCGGATTTCCTTCAGGCCCAAAACAATTTGCGGCTGGTGATCGATATGAAAAACACCCCGCCCGTCCATTGATCCATCACTCTGGGCATCCGCACTATATGGCAGTTCATGGCAATCTTGGGGCTGGTAGGGCGCGTCACTCGGCGCGCGCCGTCGGGATAAATCCGAAAGTTTTCGTTGGCAACAGCGGCGGGCAGGGGATTGCTCGCCCTGTCCGGCTGATGTGCCAAGGTTGTGATTAATTGCTATAGCCGTTCACAATGACATTGGCGCATTCATGTTTTGCCGTCAATAAAAGCGGCGGCGGGTCGCCGAAACCGGAAACCCTGCTGCGCGATACAGTATCAACGTCAGGCGCGGCAGCATCTTGGAGTGCTCCAGTCTTCTGGAGCTTTGGTCGCGCGTGAATCAGAATGTCCCAATATTAACTCGAACGCCGAAGCTTGCCGAAAAATAGCTGCGACGACTTGTCGCCCTGGCCGGGGGCGTTGGGCAGAAAGGTTAACGGCTGGCCGGTGCAATTTTCATGGACAGCGCCCGGGCGAGGTTCTCGCGGCCAGAGACATAATCCGGATTCAAGCGGACGACTTCTTGGAATTGACTGATGGCCTCATCCAATCGGCCTTGGTTGATGTGGGCGATGCCGAGATTGTTGTGCGCCTGGAAGTAGTTTGGCCGCAAGCGGAGGGCTTCCTTAAATTGACTGATTGCCAGATCGGTTTGGCCTTTGTTCATAAGCAGGGCATACCCGAGATTGTTGTGTGCCTCGACATAATCTGGTTTGAGGCGGAGGGCTTCCTGATATTGGCTGATCGCCTCGTCTATCTGCCCATTTTGTCGGAAGATAAAACCGAGGTTATAGTGAGCATCGGCATCATCCGGTTTAAGGCGGAGGGATTCCCGATATTGGCTGATTGCCTCGTCAACCTGGCCGCTATGGTAGAGCACATTGCCAAGATTATCGTGAGCCATCCAGGCGGCGGGATTTTTGGCAAGCGTATCCCGCCACAAGGTTTCTGGGTTCGCGTAGATGTGCGTTCGGGCCCAAGTCATGATGCCCAATCCCAGCGGCAGGACCACCATCGCAACCGGAATTAATTTAATGATTTTCCCCAAGCCTGATACCGCCAGAATAATCAAGCCCACCGTGGCCAGATATTGAAAATGGTCCGCCACAAAAGAATAGCGCATCGGATAAACATTCGAAAAACCCAGCGCCGGGAACAGGGTTCCGCCAAAATACAGCACCGCCACCAGCGGTCCGCGGCCCCAGCGCTCACGTTGGCACCACAGCAGCATCACTACCCCCAGCGCCGCCAGCGGAAACAGCCATTGCCACCAGACGCCGGCATCAATCTGCCAGCGCGGATAGATGAACATGAGGTCCGCCGGCCAGCACAGTTTGCCTGCATAAAACCACACCGCCCGTCCGGCAATCAGGCAGCGATCAGCCAGGCTGAAGGCCCATTCCGGTCCCGACGCGCCCACATGGTTTCGCTCCAGCCATGAGGTTAATAAACCCAGCGCCGCCCCTACGCCAAAGAAGGGCAGTAATGGCCAAACCTCGCGCCCGGCAATCCGGCCGCGTTGCCACCAAACAATCAACAGCAGCGTGGCCGGCAGTGAACAGGTGATGGTCTTGCTTAACAGCGCGGCGACAAACAAGGCAAACGCGATGAAATACCACCGCCGCGAATCTGGAACCGTTTTTTTCCCGTCCGTTGCCGGCTCCCCCCAGCGCCAGTAGGCCAGCGCCGCCGCATAATAAAAAACCGCCGCCAGAACATTTTTCCGTTCGGTTATCCAGGCGACGGATTCTACCATCACGGGATGCAGCGCAAAAATTGCCGCCGCCAGCCACGCGCCGGGGAGTCGCAGTCGCACCAGCACCCGCCAGAGTAAAAGGGACGCCAGAATGTGCAGCAGCACATTGTCAACATGGTAGCCGAGCGGGTTCAGTTCCCAGAGATGATATTCCAGCCAGAACGAAGTGTGGACGAGCGGATAATATTGTGGCGTGGCGGCGAGTTGGCTCCAGATTTGCCACAGCCCGCCGGGGCTGCGCAGGGTTAAATTCTCTGTCACATAGGCGTCATCATCCCAGATAAAGCCGCTATGCAAGGCCGGCAGATAGGCGGCCACCACCAGCACCACCAGCCAGCCGGCCAGCACGACGGGCTGACGCAGCCAATCCGTACTAAACGGCTTCGGCGCCTGACTGGCCAGCCCGGATTTTACCTGCCGAACGGGTGGGGACTTGGGTTTCAAGGCCATGTCAAAAATCACTGGCCGGTGGCGGGCGGGGTTTGACCTTCGCGGGTCGCCATTTGATATTTTTGAAACGTTTCGAATCCGACCATGCTCCGAAGTTGATTGTCCACCTCGGACTGGGCCTGCTGCCAGCGCTCCCGATAGACGGGGTCTTCCGGATTCTGGCTCGTTTCCTTCATTTTATCTATAAACTTCTGGCGTAAATCGTTGACGATCTCCAGCGTGTTGCTGTTCAAATTTAAAGGCGTCAGATCCACTTCATGCAGGACCAGCGGCAGAGTCGGACGATTTTCGGAATCCTCTTGCGCCTCATCGGTCGCTAGATCGGTGGGCGCGGTGGTCAAGCCCAAGTAATCCGCAATCATTTCGCTTTCTGCGGCCGGTAGCTGCGCTAATTCGGCGCGCAACGCCGGCTCGCGGCGGGCCGCCGCCAGTTGAGTCGACCAGGAACTGCCCGCTAAATCCGACAATTGCTTGGTCAACGCCCGGTGGCGAACCCCGCAAACTGCCTGCACATCGGCCGTGACAATGGCCCGCAGCGTCGCCTCCGGACAGCCAATCGCCCGCAGGTTCTTCACATAGCCATGATAATCTTTTGCATCCAGTTGACTCCATCGGAAAGGCTCCGGCTGAAGTGTGGCACTATCCGGTGTTGCCGCTGCGGCCACTGCAGGCAAGACCTTGGTGACGGCACACGGAATGGGCTGGGAATGATCCTCCCGCTGTTCCCGCAACAGAAAAATCAAACCGGCTAACAAAATCAGGTTCAACAGGCTTGACCAAATCAGCATCTTTTTCATGATTTTCCTTATTCTATAACTATATCCATTAAACTCAACCTTGGTTCATTGGCTGGCTGGGCGGTACGGCTGTGCCGCCGAGCTGGCTGAACAGCAGCTCAGCTCTAACGACTTGGTATCGATACCAAGTTTAATTAAAACCCCTATAATTCTCGCAAGGCGACCCCTGAAAAACAAGTGTCAATGAAGTGACAAATTGTGCGGCAGGCAAGGTTTGCGCGATAGCGTCGTGATAGCGTCGGCTGGCGTACCCCCAAAACAAAGATGCAAAGATAACCACCCTCGCGGGCGAGGAACGTTCTGGAGTGCGCCGGTGCTCTGGCGCTTTGCCGCTGGCGCGCAGTGCGCCCTGCCTTTCAGAAAAGAGAAAGCCGGCGTGGACTTGCGTCCACGCCGGCGTGAATCTCTTAACTCAAGTAACTCTTATTGCGCAGTGTGGACGACATCGCCAGCCGCACTGCCGCGGGTTGCTTTCATTTGAGTCGAATTGATGCAAATCTTGCCGTCGCAATTGGCCGGAAAGCTTGCCACAAAGTTTAGGTAAGCCTGGTGAACTTGCGCGCTTTGACCGCTGTAGCCCATGCTGTAGGTCTGATAAATATATTCATTGCCCCAAAGGGTGTAGGTGCCGTTAACAATGTTTGAATAGGTGAAAGGCACACCATTGTAGCTCAATTCTAAAGCGTGGCCACCGGCAACGGCAGCGGCGGTGTCGGTATAGCCAAGGCAAGCAATGGCGGAATAGCCGGTTTTACCAGCATGAACAGGATCAGCGAAGCCGGTGGTGTCCGAGTCGAAAGCCGTGGCAATGGCGGCAGCACTGTTGCCCCAATCACGCGTGTATTGTCCGGCTGAAGAGGACAACGAACCATTGGCATTCATTTCGATCTGTTTGACCGCGATGGAGATACCGTAACTGGTATCGCCCAGATAATTGACACGCGTGCCCGAGGAGCTGGCGCGGCCGGCAAAGTAGACCCAATCATTGGTATCTGCAGTATTGCCGCTGACCACCGCACGCAAAGCACCGCCGGTCAAGATCTGACGGATTGCGGACGACGTGATATTGGTGCCTTTCCACCATCCATTGTTACGAACGAACTTGAACGGAATCTGAGCCACAGGCGCGCCAACGGTCAGCGCTTGATAAACACCATGGGCATAAGCCGTGGGTGAATCAGCCTGCACGTTATCCGCAAAGGCTATGTCAGACTTGTGGTTAACCGTGTTGCCGGTCAGCGGAAAACCGTTGGTTGCGATATCCGTTCCGGACGCATAGCCGTTGATGAACGTTTCCGTCATGTAGGCTAGCGTCGGGGCGCCATTGTTCGCAACGGCTTGAAGACCGGATTCAGAACCGCCAAAGTTACAGATGATGTAGGTGGTGCCGCTGCCGCCCACGAGCGTGCCGTAGAAGGCATATTGGGCATCCACACCCGCGCCCAAACCGCCATACATGACGTAGCTGGGAGCTGTGGTGAAGATGGCGCCGGGATTGGTGCAGGTCTGGAAGAACGCCCCCGCAACTGCGGTGGAACCCGTGATGTAGATGTCGTCAGTCGCTTTGGCCATGCCAGCCAGGCTCAATCCGAGCAGGGCGGTCATAATTGTTTTATTTAATTTCATAATTTTGTTTTGTTTAAGTTGTTGTTTGTTTAAGTTGTTGTTTGTTTAAGTTGTTTTACTGATAGCTCAGGCAACATTGCGGCGGAATTTATTACGCATGACCAGTACCAGCATCCCGGCCGCACCGAACAGGGCGCAAGAGGACGGTTCCGGAACCGGAGCAACGTTAAACGTCAAACCGCTGCTGCTGAGGGTGAAATAGCCATCCAACACCGGGGCGGTGCTGTCGGCTGTTATTGTATAGAGGTCAATCACGGCGGCACCAGAGGTGTTGGGATTGAGATAAGCGTTATGATAAGTGGTTGAAAGCGCACCGCTGACGGTCTGGTATTGCCAGCTGGGTTGGGTGGCGGCGTCCTGCGTGTATGATCCTGCTCCGGTTATTTGCGTGTCACCATTGTTAAAGATGGTTGAAATGCCAATATCAATACTGTTGAAAACGCCTGATGCGATTTGATTCGGCGTTCCCAGCGTGGTGGTCCAAACGGTATTCGGACTCAAACCATTGGCTGCGGCACCATTATACGAATCGCCGATAACCCCCCAGGTGAAAGCGGTTCCGGAGATGCCCAAAGTGCCCGACGACCAAAATTGACCATCGTAGAGTGAGCCGGCGGCTCCGAGATCTACAATGACGTCGTTGCCGGATCCGGTGGTAAAACCGGCGATCAAGTCACCATTGGCTTGCGCGTTAGCGGATGAGACGCTTGCTAGCCCAAGGGCGGCCAGCAAAGCGGCTCTGTATAGGTTTTTCTTCATAATTCCTTTTTATTTGTTATTTTCTGCTTAAGTTAATTAACGTAGCCTCGCCACACGAGTGGTTCGACGCTGCAGACTCTACGGGATTTAAGTCCAGAAAACATCCAGACCAAGGAAATGCTTGGCCTGTTTATTGACAACTAAAAAAAAGTCTTAATATGTTAAATATAAACATATTACAATTTTGTGTGTGAGCGAAAATGGTTTTTTTTTGCGAATTGTTGCAAAAAGGTCACACAAATCTGGCTGCCATTGTTGAGGGATTGGCTCACAGTTTTACTGCCAGCACCGCGTTTCAGCCGAATCCAGACCATTGAAACCGAAGCGGCGCGCAAATGGCGGGAAGGAAGCGAAGTGAATCAGCAGTGAGGTAGGCTTTATCAGGGCATTGTCAAGTGGGGTAAGTCGATTTCATTGTAATCAGGAATTTAGATAACCCAAACCTTCGCCGTCGCGATTTTGGCGCAACCCGTTCCTTTTTTCACGGCAGCGCCTCGATAAACAAATTCGGCGATTTATGGCTGGGGGGTTAAGCTGTGGCGCTTCGTAACCGCAATGTAACAAGGATGCCACAAAACTGTTGCCTGATATTAATAGGATTGGGCGATGCGAAATTCAGATGCAAAATCACGTGGAACTGGCTCTTTGGCCGGAAATTGCGGCTGCGGGCGCTGGCTGGCGGTCATCGCCGCCACGTGTGCCCTCTATCCGGCGCACAAAACTCTGGGAGCCGACACGCCGGGCACGGTCACATCCGATCCGGTGCTGAACCTGATGTTGGAGAAAGGCATGATTACCGAAAACGAGGCGGCCAAGGTGCAAGCTCAGGTGGACGCCCGCCGCACGAATCCGGCGGCGGTGTTTCCGGAATCCAAGTGGAAAATCAGCTCCGGCATCAAGGACCTGGAAATATTTGGCGATGTGCGCCTGCGTTATGAAGGGCGTACCGTCAAGGATCCGAAGGGTGGCGAAATTGATTATAACCGGCTGAGGTATGCCCTGCGCTTGGGCCTGCGCGGGGATTTGTTTGATGATTTCTATTACGGTTTCCGGTTGGAGACTTCTTCCAATCCGCGCTCAACGTTTGTCACGATGGGATCCTCCACGAGCTCTTCGTCGGCCCCCTATTATCAGGGTCCTTTTGGTAAATCAACGGCGGGCATCGATGTTGGCCAGATTTATCTAGGCTGGCATCCGGAGCCTTGGGTGGATGTCACCCTTGGTAAAATGCCCAATCCGCTCTACACCAGCCCGATGGTTTGGAATTCCAGCATAAACCCTGAAGGGGCGGTGGAACAATTCAAATACACCATAGGCGAAGCGGACTTGTTTGCCAGCTTCGGCCAGTTCCTGTATGAGGACACTAATCCCACTGATTCCTCCGGGCACTATTTCAATTTTAACGGCACCGAGAATAGTGCCGGCGGACTGCCTTTTCTTTTGGCCTTGCAGGGCGGCGTAAATTATCACCTGACCAAACAGGTCTCTTTAAAAGTGGCACCGGTCTTATATCAATACACCCGCTTCAATCAAGGCCGGACCCCGAGCACTCAAAATTTTGGGGCACCCAATTTTGCCGGTACCTATGTGGGACAGGGGTCAACTTTCGGCCCCACCGGGACGGCCTACTATAACTTGGGTCCGGTGTTTGACGGCTTTTATGCAAACCAAACCGGCATCAACAACCTGCAGGTGCTGGAATTCCCGTTTGAGTTTAATGTGAAATTGGAGAAGGTTGACGTGCGGTTGTTTGGCGACTATGCCCAAAACCTTGACGGAAACGCCCGAGCTCAGGCTGCCTATAATGCGTCAAAATCCGCATTTTTTATCCTCTCGGAGCCAAACCTTTCGCCCATCTCATCCCCGCAAACCAGCGACACCAAAGCGTATCAGTTTGGTCTGGCGGTGGGCAGCAAAGGCGCACTGGGACTGGTCAACGGCACCACGGCCAAGAAACATTCCTGGGAAGTGCGGACTTACTGGCAGCATGTTGAACAATATGCCCTGGACCCCAACCTGATTGATCTGGACTTCTTTAACGGGGTCGAAAATCTGGAGGGCTTTTATGCTGCGGCAGCCTACGGGTTCACCGATAATTTTATCGGCACCGTCCGTTACGGCTATGCATCGCGCATTAACAAAAAGCTCGGCACGGGTGGCAGCAGCGGGGACATCCCGCAAATGAATCCCATCGACCAGTATCAATTGTTTCAGGTTGATTTGACCTTCAAGTTTTGAGCTGGTTGTCAAAAAACAACGGGCTGCCGCTTTTTGCGTTGAAAGGCGGCGGCAAACCGCTCACCTTCTCTACTCTTGGTTAATCCAATCAAATACCATGCTTTCATGTTGCGCTTGATGCGTCGTCTGCCTGGGCTCATCGCCTTGGGGGCACTCGTGCTTTATGGACTCACCGCCGGTCACGGCGTGACCAGCAACAGTCTGGAACTCACGGCAAAGCTGGCGGATTGGGACTGGACGCCGATGGTGGGGCATCCCTTGTTCTGGCTGCTCAGCTTGCCCTTGCGACTGTTGCCGGCTGCTTGGGTGCCGTTGGGCCTGAATTTCTTTTTTGCAGTCGTCGCGGCGCTGACGTTGGGAATGTTGGCGCGCTCCGTCCAGTTGATGCCGTGGAATTGGCCGTTGGCGGATGAAAATCGCTGGGTTCGGACCTTGCCGGTTTTGCTGGCGTGTTCCGCGTGCGGATTGGAATTCAACTTCTGGCAGGAGGCGACCGCCGCCAGCGGTGAAATGCTGGCCTTACTGCCGCTGGCAGCGGCGCTCTGGTTGATGCTGGAGGTTCGCGCTCACTATAATATCCGGTGGCTCCAGGCGGCGGCTTTTGTTTGGGGGCTGGGCATGGCGGAAAACTGGCTTATGCTATTGCTGCTGCCGATTTTTATCGCTGGCGCCTTGTGGCTGAAGATAAACAGCTTGGTTACCCGGGCCAACCGGATGGAAGCGCCCTTGTTTGTCACCGCCGAATTCTGGCTCGAACGGTTGCATTTCTTTCGTTTCACTCTCTTTAAATTCCTCGCGGCGATGGTCGGTTTTGGGTTTGCCGGGTTTTTAATTTACGCCTTGTTGCCGTTGGTCAACAGCCTTAACCCGAACTTGCCGCCCAGCCATGGTGAAATCTGGCTGGGCAACTTGAAGCAAACCAAAAGCCTGGTCGTGCCGCTTTGTCAGGTATTCTGGGCCAGGAAACACCTGTTGTTGATCACCCTGGCACTTTTTTCTCTGGTGCCGGTTTTGTCCTGCTGGATGCGGGAACCGATCGGGAACGCTGCCAGAAAAGCCCGGCTTAATCCCTGGGCGGATCATCACGGTCAGAAAAGGAGCGAAACTATTTTCACGGGCATCATCCAGAAAGCAGCGGGCAATGGGTTTGAAATCTGGTTATATCGGGCCCTGCGGATATTCCTGTTGCTGGTTTGCTTGTGGCTCGCGTTTGACCCGAAGATGGGACTGCGGCAAATCATTCACCAGCAATTGGATGTTTCCATGCCGTTGCTGGTGTTTGATTATCTGAACGCGCTCGGTGCCGCCTTTCTCCTCGGCGATTTCCTGTTGTTGGCACAACATCCGGCCTTGCCGTCAGAAGCCGGAATTCCTTGGCGGCGATGGTCGGCCATCATTCCCTGGCGGCGACTGGCGATTCCCGGCATCGCTGGAGGTCTTGTCCTGCTCATTGCCGGGCTGGCGTGGAGAAATGCCTCGGCGATATTCAACGCAAATTTTCATCCCTTGCAACGCTACGGTGAACTGGCGGCGGCGTCCCTGCCCGCCGGGCGCGGTGTGATCTTGAGCGACCAGCCGCAGAAACTGGCTGTGTTGCAAGCCGCCTTGTCTCAGCGCCCCGACCGACAGGATTGCCTGGCGGTGGACACGCGCCTCCTGTCGTTGATGGAATACCGCGCCTGGCTTGAGCGCCGCCAGCCCGCCGGCTGGCTGACCGACGAAACCCGGCACGAACTCACTCCCGCAGAAACGGTGCAGTTGCTCGAACGCATCGCCCAAACCAGCCGACTGTTCTTCTTTAATCAAACCTACGGTTATATTCTTGAACATTTTTTTCTGGAACCTGCCGGGGTGATTTACGAAGCGAAACTCCGTGGAAAAAATCCTTTGGAAAGTCCCCCGTTGCCTCCTGCCACCACCGCTGCAAATGAGGCTTTCTGGTCGGTCGTCTGGCAAAAGGAGCTGGCCCCGCTCGTGCCCGTTCCCCGCCCGCCGCCAACCGGCTGGCGGAAAAAATTCGGCTACACCCCGGCACCCCGCTGGCAAAACCTGCTCCTGGCAAATTGGTATTCGCTAGCGTTGGATGGTTGGGGCGTGATGTTGCAGCGGCAAGGCCGCTGGCCCGAGGCGCGGCGGTGTTTCGAGCAGGCGTTGCAACTCAACCCGAATAACTACTCAGCCAGGGTCAGTTTGATTTGCAATGCCAAGCTCCAGTCCGGCCTCCAGCCGGGATCGCCCGCCGCCGGCGAAAACGCTGACCAATTGGACAACCCCCAGCGATTGTTCCCTGCCATTAAAAACTTTGGCCCATTTGATGACCCGGTTTCTTGTTACCTGCTGGCCTTGACCCTACGCCAAAGTGGTTTGTTGCTGCAAGCTGTGGAACAAATCGAGCGGGTTTGGGCACTCGCCCCCGATATGCTCCCGCCGAAACTTACCCTAGCGGAGCTTTATAACCAGCTTCATTTGACCGACCGCGCCCGTCCATTGATTAAACAGTTACAGGCTGAGACCGGAAATCTTCCGGCCAACAATGCGGTGGCCTTGGAAATATCCCGGCTGGAAGCGGACTACTGGCTGGCACAGACTAATCACGCCAGCGCCAGCAGCGAGCTCGAGGCGATGCTTCAGAAGCGTCCCGATGAAACCCGCGTGGCCAGCCGCGTCATCAACGCCTACCTCGCCTTCGGCGATTACACCAACGCCCTCCGGCTGGTCACTGCGCAATTGTCCAAGACGCCCAATGATGTGCACACCCTGAACAGCCAGGCCGCCATTTTGATTCAATCCGGCAAGGCGGCGGCCGCCCTCCCGGTTTTGGATCACATTCTCACACTCACCAATCTGACCGCCGCCCGGCTCAACCGCGCCAGCGCCCAGATATTGTGCCAAAACTTTGCGGCCGCGGAAACGGATTATCGGGAACTGGAAAAAACCGGTGCCGAACCCGGTCGTGTCAGTTACGGGTTGGCCAAGATTGCCGAGCATCGCCATGATACCAACCAGGCCGTGATTTATTTCCAATCCTGCCTCACCAACTCAGCACCGGGAACATTTCTCTGGCGCCAAGCCACCGCCAGTTTGCAAGCGCTCGCCCCCAATCCTGCAACAAATTCACTTCCATAGGCGCGCCTGTATTCGCATCGCCCGGTACGGCCTGTTCCATGAGTAAGCAACATTTCTGGATAATCCTTCAGCCCGCCATGAATATCGTTCGCCTCCGGAATCTTTAAGCCTGGCTTTCGCCCCGAAAATGCTCGCTTCGTTAGACCCCCGCTTCGAACACCTGGGTTTTCTTCTGACCAACCCGGTTTGGCTGGCGCTGACGGTGTTCCAGATCTGGATGCTCCTTCACGCCCTCCGCCACCGTGAATGGCTCTGGGCGTTTTTTATCTTTATCGGTTCCGGGCTGGGAGCCGTCTGGTATTACTTTTCCGTTTATCGCAATTCAGCCTCCCGCGGGTTTGAATTACCCGGCGCCCAAAGCCGCGCCCGCATCAGGGAGCTCCAGTCAAAAATTCATCATGTGGATAACGCCTATCATCACTTCCAGCTGGGCGATGTTTATTTTCAGCGGAAAAAATTCACCGCGGCGGAAAAATGCTACCGGGCCGCGCTCGAGCGCGACCCCGGGGACATCGATGCCCGTGCCCACCTCGGCCAATGCCTCCTGCGCCTGAAACGGCCCGGCGAAGCGCGTCCATTACTGGAAGGCATCATGCTTGAAAAGCCGGAGCATGATTACGGGCACACCATGATGGCGTTGGCCGAAACCTTGACTGCGCTCGGCGAGACCGACAACGCCATCCTCTACTGGCGGCATATCACGCAGAACCATTCTTATCCGCGCGCCCGGGTTCAACTCGCGGAACTTTACGCTGCCAAAAATCAGAACGCTGAGGCCCGCGCCGAACTCCAGGATGTCTTGAGCGACGACCCTCATTCTCCAGCCTATCAGCGCCGGCGCGATCGGGTATGGATTCGCCGGGCCAAAAGTTTGCTGGCGCGGTTGTCGCCGCCAACGGATTAGGTTCAGCCCGTTGTTGAATCGCCGGGAACGAGATAGCCGTTTCAACGGCTTTCCGGCCATTCTGATAGCCGGCACAAGAAAACATGCCTTAGCCGGAACCATTCGATCGGACTTCAACGCCAAGGCGTAAAGAAACCAAGGCGCAAAGCCAGGACAAGAAACTACCGCGGAACGGCCGTCAGGCTGACACCCGCAAATGCGCGTGGTTAATTCAGGTTTCAGGTCTCACGTTTCAGCTTTGTCCTCTGTTTCCTCTGCGCCTTCGCACCTTGGCGGCTTGGCGTTAATAGTCTTCGGCATGGATTCGGCCTAAGCTTATCAGACCGCCTCCATCCCATCATGCGGGCTTGCAGAACCTGTCGTCATTGGCAATCTTGGACGGCATGAAGACCAATATCACCCGTAGAAACTTTATTGCCACCGCCAGCGTTGCCACCTTGGCGACCGCCGCGTTGCCGGTTTGGGCGCAGGCTGATAAAAAAATCACCATCGCCTTCGTTGGTGTGGCTCACATTCACGCGCCCAATTATCTGGACCTCGTCCGGAAACGGTCTGATGTCTGCGTGAAATATGTCTGGGATCACGATGCTGAGCGGGCGGATCGTCGGGCCAGGGAGGTCGGCGCACAAACGGTGACAGATTTGCATGCCATCTGGGAGGACAAGACAGTGACCGCCGTCGTCATTTTGTCGGAGACGAACCGGCATCCTGATCTCGTGCTTGCCGCCGCCCGGGCAAACAAACATATGTTTGTCGAAAAACCATTGGGCATCAATAGCCGTGAGAGCCGGGCGATGGCCGAGGCGATTGAAAAGGCCGGGCTGCTTTTCACCACCGGTTATTTTTCGCGCGTCGATCCCAAACTTCTTTTTTTAAAACAGGAAGTGGCTGCCGGAAATTTTGGCCAAATCACTCGTGTCCGCGCCTCGAATTGCCACAGTGGTTCGTTGAGGGGTTTGTTTGACAAGGATTGGCGGTGGATGGCCGATCCGAAAATCGCGGGGGTGGGCGCATTTGGCGACCTCGGAACGCACAAGCTGGACATCCTGATGTGGCTGCTGGGCGATATCGAGGCGGTGACGGCGGATATTCATCCCGTGACGCACCGCTACGGCGATTGTGATGAAACGGGCGAGGCGATGATCCGTTTTCAGAATGGTGTTATTGGGACGCTCGCTGCCGGTTGGGTGGACATCGAAGACCCGGTGCAGCTGCTGATCAGCGGCACCCAAGGCCACGCGGTCATCTACAATGGCCAGTTGTTTTATCGTAGTGAGAAGGTGGCCGAAAGCGACAGTCACAGGCCGGTGACCAATCTGCCACCCGCCTCGAAACTGCCAATGCAGCAATTTCTAGATGCGGTCGCTGGCAGCCCGGGCGAGCCGTTGGTGAGGCCGCGTGAAGCCGCTGCCCGCGTGACGGTCATGGAGGCGATGTATGAAGCGGCCCGCCGCCGGACCTGGGTAAATATTTCCTGATGATTGACGTATCGGGCGGCAAGTGCAGACACGGTAGCAGCCGAAGGCTTTGTCCGGTTGGTCTGGACGCAATGCTTGCTCTTAACCTTGGAGCCTTGACGAAAATGATGTGTTCTGCGGAGCGGAAGTTTCTAATAATTTCGCTGGTCAAAAGCGTATCTATATGTAATTATACATATTGTTTGGAGGGCCAGACTTGGGGTCTGGCTCCCGCCGACCGACGGTGTCTCCGGCGCTGCCTTACTGGCGGCGGATGATATTTTCCGTGCGGCGTGCATGGCCGTTCTTTGACATCTGGATTTTGTCCCGCCGCCCGTTCTGGGTTGCTGGGTTGAGCGCGCCCGCTTCGCCCGGCAACCTGAAAACCTTCAAAATTTCATTTTTGGTGCTCTTTGGTGCTCTTTGGTGCTCTTTGGTGCGGTTTGGTGCGGTCATCTCCCATCTCTCATCTGCTAACTGCCAGTATCCAGCATCCCCGCGCCCACCGCCTCGAGCCTCGAGCCTCACCTCAGCGAAGCGTCTGGCTGGCGGCGCGTTTCTCAAGCAAATCAATTAAACCCATACCCACCAAAATGTAAAAAAGTTAATTCCTTGGCCTTTTGCGCATTTTTGTGGCAAATAAAAACTCTGGTTCAGGCCCATATCCCCTGTGCTACAAAATTGATGGATATGCTTTAAATATATGACTAAATCCTATTTTTTTCTGGCAATCTTATGTCTGTGTCTGGCCAATACCCTCGCGGTTGCCGACCCAAGCAGTGCCCTCGTGGGCTGCTGGCGGTTTGATGGTTGCAATGGCAAAACTGTCAAGGATCGTTCGCCGCGAAACAATTTCGGAATCATCGAGGATGGTGTTTTGTGCCAGGAAAAAAGCACCACTTCTTTGGCATTGGATGGCTGGGGTGGGCACGTTTTGATCCGTGAATCCACGCCTTTTGGTTTTGGCAATCATATCACCGCCAGCCTTTGGGTAAAAACTTCTGAACTGCGAAACAACACTCCGCTCTTTGGACAACCTCACACCAACGATAGTTGGACCACCCCCATGTTCGGTATGTATGCCTCGGACGGGCGCGTGGTCTTTGGGCTGTGGGGCGATAAGGGCAGCAGCAAGGTATTAGTGGAGAGCCCCGGAGAATTGCCGGTTGATGCTTGGACTTTCCTGGTCGGCACTTATGACGGAACTATCGCCCGATTGTTCATCAACGGAGCGCCTTGTGGTGAGCAGCCGCACACGGGTCGCATTGTCGACAACGGCCAGCCATTAATCTTGGGCCGGGGACTGGGTTATGCCAAACCCTCGTTCAAAGGCCGCATCGGGGAATTGCGTCTTTATGCCCGCGGCTTCACCGCCGGGGAAGTGCGTGCGCTCTATGAGCAGACCAAGACGGCTTATGATCTTTCCAGTCCGCCAGCCCAGATGGCGGCGCGGTTCAAGGACGGAACCGTGCTGGTGGAGACGCACGGCAATAGTCCGGATTCCAGCAAACCCTGGCGGGCTTGCCCTACAAGATTGCTGGAGTTGCTGGACGGCTACCAGCCGGCGGGGGCAACGGTGAAAACTGATATTTATGGCGGCCGCGCCGACCGGCCCCGCGAGAAAGCCACCGGTTATTTTTATACAACCAAAATTGACGGACGGCGCTGGCTGATTGATCCCGCTGGCGGCCGTTATTTCAACGTGGCCATCAACACCGTGGGCGTGCCCAAAAACGTCGCCGCCAACTTCGGTTCTGCGGAGCATTGGGCGGAAACCGTCACCGACCAACTCCGCACCAATGGATTCAATGGGCTGGGCAACGGGTCTCGATCGCAGCTGCAAGCGGTGAAATCCCCGCTCGTCTGGGTGCTGCGCAAAGATTTCATGTTCGCGTTCGCCCGGGAGAAAAAACTCACCCAGCCCGCTTCCGGCACGCAAGGCTTCATCGGCCTGTGCATGCCGGTATTTCATCCCGACTTTGAGCCGTTCTGCGACCGGTTCGGCAAGGATTTGGCAAAGACGGCGAATGATCCTTACCTGTTGGGCATCATGACCGATAATGAGATCCAATGCGGCCCCAATCTTTTGGATCGTTACCTGGCCTTGGATGTCTCGAATCCCGACCTGAAACCCAATCACGACGCGGCGGCGGCGTGGCTGACGGCGCGGCGCGGCTCCGCGAATTCCGGCGTTGCAACCCTGCGCGATCGTTACGAGTTCATCGCGTATTCGTTTGAGCGGTATTACCGGATTGTGGCGCAGGCAATCCGGAAATACGATCCCCACCATCTCTATCTTGGCTCCCGGCTCAACATGCACGAGGGTGAATTTGACAATCCCTGGCTCTGGAAAGCCATGGCCCCGTATCATGACGCAGTCTCGGTCAACTATTACGGATATTGGGGACCCCAGGCGAAACAGCTCGCCGAGTGGGAAGCTTGGGCCGGCAAGCCGGTCATTTTCACGGAATGGTATGCCAAGGCCATGGACATTCCGGGTCTGGCCAACACCCAAGGCGCCGGCTGGCTGGTGCGGACCCAGGAAGACCGCGCCCGTTATTATCAACAGTTTGCCCTCAATGCGTTTGAGCTGAAGAATGTGGTGGGTTACCACTTCTTCAAATACTTGGATGACCCCAAGGAATCCGTGGCTCTGGATTCCGCCGGTGGCGCGAATAAGGGGATGTTCGATCTGGAAGGCCGGCCGCACCTGCCATTGCTGAACCGTGCCCGGGCGGTCAATCAGGAGGCTTATCCGCTCATCGAATTCTTTGATGCCAGAAACCGGTAACCAGCCATCTAGAAAAGCCTTTATTTTTAAAACAGCACAAAGATTTCCCGTTCGTTTGAAGCGAAGCAACTCGTGCCCAACCCGCTGAAACCTGACGTTTTTCTCGGGTTTGGTGCTCCCGGTTAGAACAGGGACATTTTTTACTTCACTAAAACCGCCAAAACCCCTACCGTGTCAATTCGGTTGCGCATATGGTGGAATTGGCAGACACGCTACTTTGAGGTGGTAGTGCCGCAAGGCGTGCAGGTTCAAGTCCTGCTATGCGCACCACTTTTTTAATCGGATTGGCAGTTGATAAAACCCTCAATTTCGTTGGTGATTTCTTCGGTTTCATTTTCACGTTCAATTTTCGTGTCTCGTCCCTGAATACCAGCGGGGTTCCAAAATACCATCAAAAAGTGCCATTTGGGTTAGAACGGCGGTTAGAACGGATTTCGGGTCGTGATTCTCGTTTTGGGCGCAATCATCCGTCCCGAATGCCCTGAACGCTCCTGCGTCAAATGGTGAATAGGCAATGGTTTTGTGAACAGGTGTCCTGATGAGACACCTTGCTGCTTTCGGGGGGCGATTTCAAGGTCTCTGTCTCTTGATGGTGTATTTTACCGCCTTCGCCTTGCGCTTGGGGCCATGCCCGTTGATTGATTCGTCCGACTTGAAAACCACAGGTTTGTCAAAGAAGCAAATTTGCTCGGCAGTGTCTTGTGGAACTTCAGTGTGGTTTGTTGGGTCGCTTGGCGGATGTTCAATGGCAGTCACACCAGATTTTTTCAAGCGAGCAATCGCTGTGGTGCAATACTCCCGATTGTTCTCAATGAGCAAGCACCGCCTTGACAGATTATTTGCTGCAATCCCCGTGGTGCCACTTCCACCAAAAGGGTCGCACACCATACCATTTGGAGGGCATAGCAGTTTGATGAAAAATTCAGGAATGTCCACGGGGAAGACCGCAGGATGTCCCTTGTCTTTCCCCACAAGGGCGGCACTGATTACATTGGATGGCAAAACGGTTTCCTTGCCAACCCACTTTGAGAGGTCTCTACCGAATCCACTTTTGTTTGCGGAGTTGTGACGAGTGAGGTCGTTTTGTCCCAACTTGGCAAGTCTTGATTCCGTCCAATTTCCCGCTGGAATTAAGACGCCATCTTGATCCATGAAAGGTCTTGTTGATTTAGCGAGATGGAAACAATACTCCCAACCGTCACGCAATCTTGTGGGCCAATACCCCGGCATCGGGTTCGTTTTTCTCCAAACGTAATCATCAATGCAGAACCATCCGTGTGCTGCAAGTGCCTCAATTGTCTGCCACACATACCGATGACGCACACCATCAACAACCTTGTCTTTAATGTTGATTACGAGACTGCCCGTCGGTTTTAACGCCTCGTAAAACGGCGTGTGGAATGTCAGAAACCAATCCTTAAATTGGTCCGGGCCAATGCTGTCATAGTGTTTGTGCCGTGCATCCGCATACGGCGGCGACGTGACGATTAAATCAATCTGATTTTTCCAATTTCGGAGTTCCGTCCGACTGTCGGCGCACACAATGCGACACTCGCAATCAACTTTTTTTGCTTTGGGATTAGACATTCTTCGCAACCTTGACCTTTGTTTTTTTACCAGACGGTTTTTTCCGAACGGTTGCTGTGCAAAAGAAATTGACGAGTTTTTTGGGGTCGTTGAAATTTCCGCTGTCATCAACCAAACCGAATTGCTTGCACTGCTCGCCAAAGGACTCTACCAACTCTGTCGGGGGTGCAATTCCGATGGTTCTATTTTCCTTCTGCAATCCTTGCTCTGAAATCAATTCATACACCGCCAGCATAATTTCCTCGTAGGTGTAATTTGAGAAAAAGGGCCAGAAAAAATCGGACAACCACACTTCTGTGTTTATGGAATGCGGTTGTTTGGTCTTGCCGTTTCTCTTGATTGTCCGCTGCCCTCTGTCCATTGCTATGCCGAAGACACACAGATACGGGCCACTGCGGTTCTTGTCGTTCTTGGCAACCTCTTCCAATGCGCTGATTGCTTTGGGCCAATCTTGACCTCCCAAAGTATTCGTGCGGTTTTTCACCGATATGTAAATGTTCACGATTGGAGGATTTGCGCCACGCACGCTTTCAATCGTGACGGTAAAATCTGCCTCCATGCTCCCGATGTCAGAAACCGTCTTAAATCTTTTTGAGGATTGGGCACATTGAAATGCAATGCGCTGGTAACGCCAACCCGAATTCATTCGCCCCTTCTGTAACGCCCGATTGAAAAACTGTTCTGCGGCAACTTTATTGAAATTCCGCCCACAACATTCGTAGGCAGTCGTGGCGGGGTCGCCACAATATTTTTTGAAATAATCAAACAAGGCACGCCCCTCCTTGAAATAAATCTGCTTTGCCTCGTCATCGGTTGCTTTCTCTGGGATGTCTAAAATCGCCCGACTTGATTTACGATTGGCGTATTCTACGGCCCCCTTGATGATTCGCTTCAAATCGCTGCTTGGAATTTTGGCAGTGTGTGGAACAAGTTGGTCTGTGTTCAGCATCCCAGCGAATTTATTGCCTTCACCGATTCTGGGGTATGGTTGAGAAATTGTTGCCTTTGCCATAATGGTTTTTGATGACGAGCATTACCAACTACCAAATCCGTCCGTCAAAACTGGTTTTGCCGTTGTTGAAGGCATTCAAAAATTCGTTCGCCTCGTCGTATGCCAACTCACCGATATGCGCCACTGGATCGCCATTGGGATTGTCCAAGTCCGTAATCGTCACGGGGAGTTTCACTGAAACATCATCGTCGCCAATGTCACCCTCAAGCATCGGGCGAGATGCCAAATACCGATGCCCAGCAACAAGGGTCAACTTGTAACCGAGCACGGTCTGGGTTTTCATTTGATGCGTCATTTTTTCTGTGCGATGAAATTTTATCCTAATCCAGCAACCGAAGCAATTGGTCTCCGCTGCCAACGAGATGGCCCCGTTCGTCATACGTTTTGTCCGCCGCTTTATTGAACGTCCCCTTGAGATGACCGTGCTCGTCACGGATAAATTTCACGTTGCCGCTCTCAATACGCTGACCAATCAACCTGCCCCGTTCGTCTCGTATCAATTCGCTCATAGATGTCCTTTCTCGCCACTCAACGCTGATTCATCGGCGGCGTTTTCCTGAATGATGCTGGCGTCAATGATGCGCCCAAGTCGGCGTGACAACTTTTCTGCGTCCTCAATCAGACCGTGCAAAAGGATTTCAAGAAACTGCTCGTGACCTTTGACGGAAATTTGGTGTGCCGACTGCAACGCAGCGTCAAAGTTGCGGAGTTTGTCCGCAACGGCAATCAGTGCGTAGGGTTTCATAAGTTTTTCCACCAATCATCGTCGTCAGATTTCAAGAAACGGAAAAAAGAATCTTCATCAAGTTCTTCGCCCAATGCGTGAAGTTTGCGCCCGACTTCCGCCAAGTCGCCGTGTTCCAACGGAAAGCGGTTGACGCTGACGCATTCAAAAATCCCGTTCGCATTTTCCGACCCGACCACCAGCGAGTGCGCTTTGCTGTTCTCCATCCGTTGCAACAACGTCAGCGCAACGCCTTCACGTTGGCAGAGCACCAGACCCCACACGACACGGTTGCTGATTTTGAACGGCACTTTGCGGATGATGCAGCACGACATAAAACTCCTATTTTTTTTCCTCATTGTTCACGATTTTTTGCACCGAACTTGGCGGCATTTTCAAGTCACGGGCGATGCCACGGACTCCCATTCCTTTTTTCCGCAACGCCATTACCTCGTCCCGATGTTCGTGCAAGGTTGTTGGACGACCGAGACGAACACCACGGGCACGGGCAGCGTTGAGTCCTGCGTTCACACGGTCTTTGATTAGGTTGCGCTCAAACTCACAGACCGCCTTCAACACATCCAACTGTAATTTGCCTGCGGGATTATTTTGTTCTGTGCTGATGCCCTGACTTGAACAGACGAGCGGAATGCCGAGATTGGACATTTCATCCACGAGCAAGCAGAGATGTGTCAAACTGCGCCCTATCCGGTCTAATTTATACGCCACTACCCGCTCAATCTTCCCATCCCGCATATCCTGAACCATTTTTTCCAGTTCAGGACGACGTTGCTTGCCGCTGCCACTCACACGGTCAGAATACACCGCCACGTTTTCCCAACCCCGGGCCAAGCAGTATTGCTTGACCTCGTGTAGTTGCGAGTCAGTCGTCTGCTTGCCCTTCGTTGATACTCTGGCGTAAATCGCCGTGACCTTTTGTTTGTTCACAAATCAAATGTATAATAATACACTTACGGTGCCAATCAAAATCCAACGATTTTGATACTTTTCTGGCGATTTTTTAGGGGATGATTTGTGAACGGGGTCTGGGAAGCGGGACGGCAACGGGTTGTATCTTGGGAAGATGTCATCACCATACTGTCCTGAAGTGCGCCGTTGCCGCCCCGACACACAATACATAGGCGTGAGGGGTAGCAGAACGCCAATTTTGGAATAAACATACAGAACCGCACATCCAGAAGTGTCATTACCCATTGATAATGAGGCATTACCAATGATTCTTCGCCAAATCAGGCGAAATGGGGGAAAACGGAGGAGGAAATATGGCGGCGGCGGTCTCTTTACAAGTCGTTGACCCCTGCCAACTTGCTGTGTAAAAATAAGTATCACTATCTATATCAACGACTTACGACTTGACTTTTCAAAATTAAATGGTAGATTACACCATAGAATCGGAGTTAGTCCCCGTGGCATAACGCCAGCGGCGAGACAGAAGCGAGCAAGCAACTGTCGCCGTTCTGCCCTGTCGGTTTTCTGTTGAAATCCCGAATAATCAGCGCAGTAGGGGTCTGCCCACGAACGGTCATTAGATAACCTATGAAAAACATCATAACGTATTACGGACCCTTGGTGAATCAAGGGTTTATCCACAAGTCATCAGACCACAACACACAGACACTTAATGCCGAGTGGCGTCGTTTTTTTGGGGGCGGCAGTCCACCGCCGACGATTGAAGTCGCTCACTCACCATTCACCCACGTCAAGGTTTTCCGCCGTGGCGAGCATTGCGAGATTCCCGACGGATGCGACTACTTGATGGTCGTGTCGCATCAGTGGAACGACAATGGCGATTGGTTGCCGTCAGAGGTTCGGGCGGTGCAGTCGGTTCGGGAGTTGAAAGAAGTTCTACGGCAGATTGTCGCCACCTCTGACAGCGTGGTCGTCAAAGCATCGGGGTGGTTTGAGCATATAGCATCGGGTCTGGGCCTGCACCATCTGACAACCGAATGGGGGCGTCTATGAGGCCCAAGAAAATCGCCAAAGAAAATGGGTTCGCCCAAATACCGCACGGCATCATTGATGCCGCAATCCCCGACACGTTGAAACTATTACTGTGGTATTGCTACGACAAATCTGCTGGATGGACATTCTCGGTCCCCGAGGTTCATCGCTCATTGGGCAAGACACCGCAGTGTATTCGGAAATACTTCCGTGTCTTGATTGCCGCAGGAGCGTTCACGAACAAGCGTTACGGGAAAAGCGAACATTTCAGTTATCCCTACTACACATTTGACCGCACTCAAGTTGACGCCGTTGTAAAAAGTCAGTTGAAGGTGAACCCCGAAACAGACCCCGAATCCGACGTGGAAACGGACGTGGAAACGAACCCCGAAACAGACCCCGACATTCAGGTTTCGGATACCAAGAATGATATACCGAGATTAAATACCAAGATTGATGGTAATAAGAAGGATGGTAATGAGATTAAAAATACCAAGGGACTTGCTGGAACTCCTTCGGAAAAACATTCTGAACCATCTCACGACGCCGAAGGCGGCGGTGTCTTGGGTGGTATGTCAACGTCCTCTCGCTCCGCTCCCGCTGCCACTCAATATGCCGAAGGCAGTTCCAGTGCTGGTGAGACGGAATTGGAAAGTCCGTCGCAACCGCCTTCGTCAACGGCGGCGGTTGCTTCATCTGTCAACAGTGCCGAAGGCAGTTCCGACGCTGGCGGGAACATTAAGAAGGACGCTACGCTGATTCTGAATGCTGCCCCCATCATTCAACGTTCCGCCGACGGAAATGCGAATACAACGGCAACCAATGGCAGCACGGGGCGTTCTGCGAATAGTGCCAGCGGCACGAGTGCAAATTTGGGGGGTCCAAGGGGGGATTTGCCGCCCGAAGTTAGGGAGTTCGCATTGGAAACGGTCAAAGACTGCACTGAAGAGTTTGGTTTTACTGAAGAGCAATCACAGAGGTTCACGACGCAACTGCTCAACGCACTTGCATCGTGTCGTTGGGACGGTCCTCTGGATAAAAAGGTTATGGGAAAAGCAGCGGTAGAAAGAACCTGCTTGGAGTTGTTGATTTTTAGGAACACCCTCAAGAAAGAAAAGCACAGCACGCCTCCTTCAAAATAGCAGCGAAGATTTGAACGTGATTTATTGCGGGGGGATACGTTGATGTGTGGATACAGGTTCGCCGCCCATTAAAATAATTCTGTCCGCATATTGAACGGGCATCGGCGGGGAGTCCCCTCGTTGAGGAGTCCATGACCAGAAGTGACCCAGACAATCCCTACGGCGGCGTAGTAGGGGCGTGGTCATCACGTCAGGCGTTGCGCCATTTCTTCGTTGTGCTTGGGTTGGATTAAATGCCCATAGACCCGCAAGACCAACGTGGCGTCCCGGTGTCCTTGCCACGCCGCAACGCAGCGGGGGTCAATGCCCTTCTCCAGAGCACGGATGATGAATGCCCGACGAAAACTGCGGGGACTGAATGGCGGATAACCGAGACGCTTGCACGCCAGCGCAATCGCCTCCCGTGGCGAGATGCTTTCAAACAGAGGTTTTCCCGCCACGATACGTCCCGCCGCCTTCAGTCGTTCCAGCAGCGGTTTCGCTTGGGGATACATTGGGATGCTGAACACACGTTGGGTCTTCTGCCGACGAACCAAGATTTTGGATTTCTCAAAGTCAAAGTGCTCGCCATACAAGTTCAGAACTTCCGCCTGCCCCAAACCCAACAGCAGCATCACCGACAGCACATCCTTGCTGTGCTGGAGTTTCGCCGAGGCGATGATGGACTGTGCTTGCTCCCACGACGGCGTGAGTCGTTCGGGACTTTCCTCCCGCAACAGTGATTGCGCCTTCGCTGGCGACTCGGCAACCGCTCCCGTCTCAACGGCGATTTTGAACAGACCGTGCAACAAGCGGATGTAGTTGTTGACGCCCGACGCCTTCAAGGACTGCTCTTGCCGCCGTTCCGCCACCCACGTTTTGAGCATTATGGATTTTACGGCACTGACACGAATGCCGAGTCCGTATTTCCAAGTCCGTTCAAACACCTTCAATAATCGGTCACGGATTTCCAGCGTGCTCGCCGCCAATCCCATTGGATTTTGGCGATACGCTTCAATCAGTTGTTGGACTGTCAAACTCCGTGCTTGCCGCCAATCCACTTTTGCCACGCTGACCTTTTCTGCTGCCAGCAAACACCGTGCTTGGGCGACATCATCAGTCGCCAATGATTTCCACCGTGTCCGTCCGTTGACTTTGAACACGGCATAAATCGTCCCCGTCTTCTTGAACCGAAACAAACCGTGACCGACTCTCTGAAATCTCTTGCGTGTGGGATTCTGCCGCCTCTGGGTTAGAACAGGGGTTTGAACAGATACCGCATTCCGCCTCGTAAAATCATAATCCCTCCTATTTACAACGCCTCTGCGATTGTTACACTTTGCAAGGTTCGCACTTTGAGGTGGTAGTGCCGTAAGGCGTGCAGGTTCAAGTCCTGCTATGCGCACCACTTCTTATTGAAAATTTATTTGGTTTTCTTGACTCTCACACAGTTTCCGCACATTTTTTGGCAAGCCCCGAAATAATAAGTTTGCGAAAGATCATTCACCACCGGCTGCAAGCGCGACAAACACTGGCCGGGGACAAACAGGCGTAGTGGTAGATCCAAAATGGGTTTTAGTGATTGAAATTTATGAAAATAAAAACGAACAAAATCTTGGGCGCAACCTTCATTGCCACCCTGGGCATGCTGGCCGCATTGACCGTCACGGTGCCGTTGCGCAGCCTCGCAGCGGAACCTGCTG
>Ga0208507_1000216_pt1 | contig 41465 bp, 56 predicted proteins | sample CryBogCBH12Aug01_FD_184626 | JGI IMG/M metagenome (GOLD analysis project Ga0208507, IMG submission 184626) | Freshwater microbial communities from Crystal Bog, Wisconsin, USA - CBH12Aug09.1 (SPAdes) (version 2) | ecosystem: Environmental > Aquatic > Freshwater > Lake | place: Crystal Bog...
TGGGAACGCCTGACGCCGAGGCCAGCGGGCAAAGGACAGATAACAGGTGAAATCAACGGGAAACAGCGGGAATAGTGAATAAAGACGATGACTTTAGGAGTTTCATTTCACCGGTTGCACTTGGAAGACCAACCCCACCTTGGACAACAGGTGAAAAGGGTTATTTTGGAGCGAGCGCCAACGAGTGGTTTTCCCGCATGAACGCTTCGAAGCCTTCCTTGACCGGAACCCGGTAGAATGCACGACCGCTGCCGGTGAGCTGCGGCCGTTTTGCAGCGATCATGCCGAGGACGTTCTCGCGGGTCACTTTCAAGCGGCGGGCCAGCTCGTCAATGGCGGCCATCGGCACCCGGACATAATCGTGACGGCCGGCAATATCGAAAGCCACGAGCTTGCCCTCCTCGATCAGATCAATGACGTGCCGATCGGAAACCTCCCACCTGGCCGCGACCTCGCCCACGGTCAAGACCGTGCGATCCTTGGCAAACGCCAGGCTGGGGAAGTCGAGTTGTTGGGGAGAAAACATTTTAAAAGGGTTGTCCGGCCATCGCCGGCGCGTTGGCTTTGACCTTACGCAAGAGACCGAGGAGCGCGGCGGCGTCCAAGTCCTGCCAATAAATCGTGCCCCAGATATCGGCCGAGATTTTCGACACGTAATCATCGCCGGCAGCCGCGAGGATGGACCGGATCAAACCTTCTTTTTTCTGCATGTCCGGGTTGTCCCAAAAAGTCTGGGCCCGGATGTCGTCGGGGTAGACCAGCAAGCCGCGAATCTTGCGTTCATCGCCCCACAACAAAAGCAGCCGGTTGAACTGGTCATTATTAAAACCGGTGTGGCTCATGTCCCGGCCTAGGGCGTGGATGTGGCAGGCGTGGCGCAAATCCTCGGCTTCGATCGCCCGGCAACCCTGATCGGCGATTGTCTGGGCCAGCCGCCAGACCGCCTGGTGATGAGGGCCGGCATCCTGGACGGCCTCGGCGACCAGCCGGCCCTTGATCCAGCGCCATTGATTTGCCCGGACCACCTTGCCCCAGCAGCGCCAATATTTGCTATTCTGGTTGTCGTTCATGGATTGAGTTTCATCCAATCACGGATAAATGCTTCGCATTTGTCCGGCTCGTTGGTTGCCAGCAGTAAAACGGCCGGGCGCATCTTGCGGAGATTCTCCTTGCTGGCCGGCGACGTTTTCGTATCGGCGTCAGAAATTCTGAAGTCGTAGCTTTTCAGAAACGCATCTGTGACCGGATTTCCAGTTGTTGGAGTTTTGCTCATAGGTTGACCAAGCGAATGGTTTTGCCGGCGAACTTCATGGCCTTGACGACGGCGTCGCCGTGCATGGCGCAGTAGCGCAGCCGGCCGGGTTCACAGCACGTTGCCGGCTCATTGCAGCGACGCTGCGGGCCGCCCTCGTCGCGCACCAGGTATTCGCAGCCGGTCGGATCGGCGTCGGCGATTGCCGGGCGCTCGGTCACGTAGTCGAGCGGATGCGGCCAGTTGATCTCCGGACCGTAACGCATCCAAATTCGATCCGTGGCCACGCGCCGGCCATCGGTGAAAAATCTGGCTGATGCAAATCTAATGAAGCTGGCGACGAAGTTGTTTTCCCATTCCGGCAATACGAGACCGTTCTTACCGCGCACGGCGGCGACAAGCTTGTTCAGGAACTCCACGCGCTGTTGGTCGGTGATCACAGTTTTGATTTGATGGCTTCCACGCCGCGACGCTGTTTGAGGGTCATCGCCGACAATGGCTTGAAAAGGTTGCGGACCACGTCCACCGACTTTTTCAGCACGGCGGCGACGGCCTCTTCCTTGTGTCCGGATTCAAGCGCAAAATGCACGAACACGATCCGCGCCGCGTCAATATCGGGATCGCTGCCACGGCCGGTGATGATGAAGCGCGAAATCTTGAAGTGGCTTTCCACCTTGCTGAAAATTTGTTCCAGCGTCGGTCGGGCCTTCCCCATCGGCGGAAATTTATTAACCGGGATATCAGCCGCCGGTTGAGGTTGAGCCGGCGTTCCAGGTGCAGCGGATTTTTCTTCCGCCACCGGCTCAACCTTTGCCGCCACCGGCAATTTGAAAATCTTCGCCACCTTCTCCACGCGCTCGCGTTGCAGGTTGCGGAAATGTTCGACGGCCTTGAACCAGTCGGCCGGTTCCTTGGCGAGTTCCACGCAGGCGACATGATTCATGTCCTGCCAGATCGCCCACACGGTCAGCTCCGCGATGCCACGGTTCATCGAGGTGAGAATCAATGAGGCATTTTCGCCGGTCAGAAATTCACGGAGTTTTTTAAGGCTGGAGGTTTCATTCAACACATCGCCGGAATTAAGATGGTTGAACATCTCACCAACCGGTTTCCCGTTAAGTGAATAGGCAAACGCAAACGCGCCCAGCACGCCGGCGCTCTTCAATCCCGTCGCCTTGCTCCGGTTGGCGATGACGAAATCCACACCGGCCTTGAACTCGCGGTAGATATCTAAAGTCTGGCCCACACTTAACCGGCGCATCCGCTCACCCACGCACAGATGCGCCAGCGTCGAGCAGACCTGCGCGATCTGGCTGCCGTTCTTCAGGCCGTGCTGAATCTTGAGCTGGTCGGCCACGCTGCGCGTCGCGCCGCGATCCACACAGTCCATCGTCGTCATCTGGCTGCCTTCGATCTTCGCCGGCAGGTTGAACGTCACCATCATGCGCACGGTCTTGTCCGCCTTGACGACGCCGAGCAGCCGGTGCTGGCCGTCGATCAGCTCGTCGTGGTCGTTGAAGGCGATTCCCTGGTGCGTCGGCTGCCAGACGCCGTTGACCATGTCGCGCGCATAGGCCGCGACGACGTCGTCCTTCACCGGCCGGTTGCGGAAGTTGGCCTTGAGCCAGCGCCGGGCCATGTCCGGCGTCACGTTAATCCACTGGCTCAAGATGCCGGCCTTGGCCGTGGCCGCCGCGCCCGCGCTTTTGTCGGCGTCGGTGGCTCCGGGCTTGGCGGTGAATTTTTTGATGATGGCCGGGTCGATGCCGGCGATGGTCATGGATTGGTTCATTTGGTCCTCCGTAGGTTGGTTGCCAGCGAAGATTCGCTGACATTGGTTTTTAACAGGCTGGAAACCATGTTCCGCGACTGGCGGGCCCAGCGGCGTCCGGCGATTTTGGTGCGCTCCTCGTCGGAAATCTGGGGCACTTCCCCCAGCTCAAAGCAGCGCTGGTGTAAATCGGCTTTCGACAGCAACTCCAGATTTTCAATTTGAAAATTGTGGTGGTCGCGGTCGCGGAAAAATATCTCATGCCCCTTCGACACGCTGCGTTGGTGATGATGCTCCCAAATCGAATGCTGCAACAGCTGTCGGTGCTCGCGGTCTTTGCCGCCGCGATAATAACCCTTGGCGCTCCACCAGAATGCCCGGTTGTTCCAGACCACGCCGCGTGAATTGCGCTTTGGCTTTACGCGGTATTTTCCAAACGTGGCAAACAGTTTCAATATGGCCGGATCGCCGGTTCCTTCACCTGCGGCGTGATAGGAATCAAAAGTAATCTCCACCACGTTTCCGCGCAGCAATGTTGTCGGCTGTGGCACTGGAAATTCCATCGGTGTGCGGATGCCGGCGGCGCGGCGTTGGATGCGCCGGAGAGTTCTGCGTTCACGCCAGTTCATCGCGTCCTCCGCAGTTGGGGCAGGCCGCTGCCGTTGCCCTGCAACAGCGCCGCCAGGCGTGCCGGCGCGACCTTGGTAAAATGGTTTGCACCGGTGGCGTGGCGCTTGACCTGATCGGAATTGGTGAGCAATTCCAGGTTGCTGACGTCCCAGTTCAGGTGGTTGCCGTCCTTGAACACCACTTTGTGGCCGGGCGGAATCGGGCCGTTGTGCTCGATCCAGACGACGTGGTGCAAATAATACGGCGGCTCACGGTGGATCGTGTCGCGCAGATATCTGTGCCGACCGCAAACCTTCTGGCTGGTATATTTGCGGCCCTTGTATTCCACCACCGGCTGGAAACTCCGGGAGCGCAGCTTCAAGCCGCGCCGCTTGAAAATGTCAAAGAGGCTCTGCCGGGTGCGGCCGTATTTGACAGCGACTTCCGACAGCGACAGGCCGGCCTGATAATCGGCATACATCGCCGCGATCCATTCGCGCGGCATTCCGCGCCGGCCACACCAGCAAGCACCCATGCCGGACATCTTCGGGAATTTTTTGCAAGTGGCGGTTTTGGGAAACATGGTGGCGTCCAGTGTCACGCTGGTTTGAGTTTGGTGATGAGGCCGGCCTTGCCGGTGATGAGGACGGTCAGCGCCGTCCGGGCGCGGCGGTGCTTGAGCACATGATAAGTCTGGCGGCTGTATTCGGATTTGTTCCTGGAGGCCAGACCTTGGAGTTCGGGGAACCGGCGGTTGACGCGCACCGTGCCGCGTTCCGTAAGACCGGCGGCGAGATTGCGGGCCCGGCGGGTCTGATATCCGGCATACGACCATTTGCGCTGCGCTGCGCGCTTTGCGGCCCTGGTTAAATACTTTTTGAAGGGCCGTTTGCGCGGCTGGCCTTTGACGGTGAGACCTTGTGCCAGAAATAATTTCTTACGCCGATGATAGCAGCGCAGCGACGGCGAGCGCCGGCCGACGGGAACCGTGCCCCAGTGGGCGCGTTCGCGTTTCAATTTTTTGGCGCGGTTGATCATAAATCCTCCGCCTTGATCAGGATGCCGGTGAACGGCAGGCCGTGGGTTAGCTCGAACCAGATGAGCATTTTAATCGGCAATTCAAAACCATCCGCCTTGGCGATTTCCACCTGTTGCTTCGGCGTCTGAATGACGCCATTGATCACCATCATGAAGCGGCGAATCTGAATGTGTTCCACCGCCGTGATGCGCACCTTCACCAGCTCGCCTTGCGGGCTGCGGTAGGGCCGGCCAGTCCATTCCCGCCAGCTCTCGCTGCTGCCGACCGCCGGCAGCCGCTTGGGCATGGGCCGGATCGTCTGGCGCTTCGTGCCGTTCAACACGAGCGGCGCGAACTGGGGTTTGAACATGCGGACTCTCATTTCAGTGGCAATCAATTTCCAACTTGACCAGCCGCGCCATTTCCCGCGCGCCGGCCTTGATGTATTCGCCGCGAGTTTTTCCTTCATGGCGCTTTTCCAACTGGAAATTATTAACCGCGCCTTGAAGCAGAACGGTGAATTTCTTTTTCTCGGCAGTGGTAAGGATAATGGCGCTCACGGCTGCACCTCCTTGGCCTGCGCGCGTTGCAGGCGATCAATCTCGGCGGCGATGAGCGCGCCGGCCTTGACCAGGTTGCGGATCGGATCGTCGGACGGCTTCCACCATTCCTTTGACCAAGGCCAATCACTACTCGGTGCGGGTTGTGTTCCGTGTTCAGCAGCCCACTCGTCTGGCAGAGCAACGACGTCGATATAGCTGCCGGCAGCTAAAATAAGTTCATATTTACTGTGCTTGTCGTCATGCTCCGGCGACCAGCCTTCGTCGGCGACCTGGCGCGTGCGTTCGGCGGCGATGAGCTGCACGCCGTTTAATGAAGTTGGTTGGGGAAGCTCTTTTATCAACCGATCCACGCGATTGACTTCGCAGAGAATATCGGAGACCGGGTCTTTATGTTTATTTGACCGGCAGATTTTCCGAATCATGTCCAAGGCGTCGGCCTGAATGGTGAGAATATTCATGATTGCACCTCCGTGTCAGTGAGTTTGGGTTCGACGAAAAATGATTCGTCCTGCACGACCTTGACGCCGATGGGCGCGAGCACCTTGGCCTCGACGGCCGCCTTGTCCTGGCTGGAGGTGTAGAACGTGATGATGGCTTCCTTGTCCACTTCGGGCGTGGTGCGGATGAAGTTGAACGCACGATCCTGAATTTCCGCCAGCACGCGAATCCACGTCCAGCGCGGGAGCAACTTGAGCTTGGGCGTGCCGGTGCGGAAGCCGAGCGTGCCGGCGGCGAAGTCCAGGGACTTGCGCTTGCCGAACTCGGCCGGGTTGGCCTCGGCCCACGCGCGCAGCGCCTCGGACTGAATCTTGATATCAGCGTCGCAGGCGGCGATGCCGTCGGCGTATTTTTTTTCGACGGCCAGTTTCTCGGCATCGAGTTTGGTGATGAACTTGCGGCGATTGTTGGCGGTGAGCGCCAGATCGTTCATCGCGGCCTCGGCTTCGATACGGCTGGCGATCAGTGGAGTCTCAATTTTGATGCGGTCTTTTGACATATTCGTTTTGATTGATGAGTTGATGTTGGGTGGATGCAGGCTGTGCCTGCTTAAACGAGCTTGTGCCGGGTCCAGCCCATCTTGCGGATTTTGAGCGCAGATTTGTGGGCGTGATTGGCGTGATGAATCTCGTGGCGGTTCTGGCCGCGTTCGCGGCGCATTTTCTTTCCGGTGCTGGTCATGGTGTTTTTGTGGTTAGGGGTTGAGGTTTACTTTGTGAAAATGAGGACGAGCAGCCAGACGATCATCGCGCCGACGATCATGCCGGTGCAGAACGGCCTGGTGACATCCATGACGCGGCGCGGCCGGCGGCTGCGCGCGTCCAGGTTGGCGATGCCGCTGCATTCGTTGTGCAGCGGGAGATGTTTGGTGGTGGTGATGCTCATGGTTTCTTTCCGAACGTGCCCATTGGCTTGGGCGGTTCTAAAAAACGAAATTCCTTTTTGAAATCTGCCATCGGGTAGAGGCCGGATTCACCGGCGCCGTGTTCGCCGCAGTCCAGTTTCTCCGAGCACGTGATGTAGCAATCATCCGCCTCGGTCTCGCCGGCGTCGTCGTGATGCTTCTGAAAATAGGCGTGAACGCGCTTGCCGGTGGTGATCTCAACAAACAAGCCCTTGGGAACTGGTAGTGGTGCGCTCATGATTTTAAGCGGCGACAGGTTAGGTTTGGATTTGCCTGGGTGACTTCCGTAATCAAGGCATTGGCTTCCTTGCGGGAACCGAGATACAAAACGACCGGGAAAAGTTTCCGGGTCTCTGGCAGCGCCTTTGCCTGAAGCGCCATAAACGGCTCGACGCAGTTACTGCAAACACCGGCGTCGCCGTGGTTGAATTTAAGCGCCCACGAGCATCCGCCGGGACAGGCGCGATAATCAGTGCAGCCGCAAATGACACAGGTTGATTCTTCCATGTTATTTGCCCTCCTTGGTGGCCGCACCGCTAGGTGCTTCAAGCGCTTCGAGCCAGGCCACGCAGACGGCCGCGACCTGGATCAGTTCGGTGACGAAGTGTTTTTTCAAGATGCTGGAGCGCGGATTCCACTCCAGCCGGTCAATGGCCTGCGCGACTTCGCCGACTTCCTCCAGGAGCACGCGCAGCTTGCGCTTCCAATCCACCACCGGCGAGTCGGTGCGGAAATGGTGGATGCGATCGGCGAAGAGTTGTTTCTGGCGCAGCCGCTCGTCGGCGATCCTGGCGATGAGGTCGGTCCGGTTGAGGTGCAACGACTCCAGCCAGGCGAACGCGCAGCAGGCCACGGCATAAACCTTGTGGGACCGGCATTCATGGATTTCGGTGTTGGTGATGTCGCCCACCTTGTTGGTGAGCCACACGAGCTTGGTGTCGAGGTTGAACTCGCGCGCGGTCTCGCGCGCGCCACCCTGGGCGAGGCGGTCGAAGATGTTGCCGATGACGGTCAGCATGGCGGGGGAATTGGTGGCGCTCATAGGTCAGTCCTCGCCGCGTGCGGCGCGAATGTGGCTGATGGTGAGTTCGCGTTTGCCGGCCTGAACCTTCGCCTCCTGCAACGCTTCGAACAGCACGCGCACGCGGCCGGCCTCGCGCACGATCTTGGCGAGTTCGACCTGATGCTTGGCAGCATCGGCCAAGGCAAAACTTTTGGCGATGGCCAGCACATCCTCGTCGCTGGGAAATTCCTCCAGCGTGAGGATGTCCTTCTCACCGCCGGCGCGGCCGATGAACTGCTCGAAATATCCCTCGGCGATGCTGCGCTTGAGTTTCTGGACGAAGACGGGCGTTAGCGTGAGGATGACGGTGCAGTCGGTGTCGTCCTGCAATTTCTGGAGGTAGGAGAAAACCTTCTGGTTGCTCCCCTGGCGCTCGTCGTAAAGGCGCTGGACGTTTTCCACGACGACGGTGCGGCGTTCGTTCACCGACTGGCGGATGGTGTTGCGCTTGCGGTCCCAGGTGGCCTGCCGGCTGCAACCGTATTTCTCGGCGAGGTCGGTGATGAACTGCGTGTGGCTGGCCGTCTCCGGCGCTTCCACGCGCACGCAGGTGCCGTGGTTGTTGCGGCGGCAGTATTCCTTCAGCGTGGCCGTCTTCTGCGTGCCGGTGTGGCCGACGATCATGCCGAACTTGTTCACGCGGTCCGGGGCGCGCTTCTTGTCCACGAAGTTGAAGATCATCTCCGCCGTGGGCGTCATGACGAAGGGCACCTTGCCGGCCTGCTCGCGCAGCGCGGCGTCCTTGCGGAGCTGCTCAATGGCGCGGGTGAGTTTGGAGAGCGCCACGATCGGCGAATCCGTCGCGTTGCCGGCGGCGTCTCGGTTCCAGCGGCCGCGCAGGACTTTTCCCCAGGTGGTCTTGTCGAACGCGATGCCAAGTTTTTTGGCGGTGTCCACCAGGATGTCGAGTTCGCGCGCGCATTCCTCGCGTACGAAATTGGCGAGCCATAAAACCGGCTCGCGGATTTCATCGGGGTAATGGGCCGTGCGCGCCTGGATGGTCGGCACGTCGAGGCGCAGGGCGGTGTCGTTATCCGACGTGGTGGGAACGGAATGTTGATTCATAGGCTGGCGTCCTTTTGCAGTTGTGTGGTTTGTTTATGTGACTAACTCCGCCAGCTCGCGCGCCCGCGCCGCACTCGCGGCCAGACGATCACGTTTGCTGGCAAATTCTTTTGGTGTCGGCGCGTCGAGCGGCGTACGTCTCGAGACGGGCCGGGGCGGCAGCGCGGCTGCCGGGCAACTAGCGTTGCGGCCACCTGCGGCTTCGCCGCCATCGGTTTGCAGCCCCGCTGCATTGGTGATCTCCACGACGTTGCCGCGACCGTCGCGCGCCGAGGCGCTGCGCACGGAAGGCTGGCCCGGACGCGGCATGGACCGGAAGGCCGTGGCGACAAACCTGTCCTGCTTGCGCCGCACCAGGTCGCCGCGATCCACCGCGCCGGCGCCGTAGCGGTCTTCGACCGTCTCGACGCGGACGCCGGCGGGCGCGCTGGCGACCTCAAGCTTGGGCCCGGGAATCTCGCGGGGCGCGACGAACATGAATTCATCCATCTGCCAGCCCTGAAAATTCGCGGAGTTGTTCGGCGAGGTGCGGTTGAAGATGGCCGCGCCGAGATTGGGATCGGTCTCGTCGAACTTGTAATAGAGTTCGTAGCCGTCGCCCAGGTGCGCGAATTCCTCCGCGCGAAATTGATAGGCGGTGCGGCGGTATTCGACGTTGATGTAACCGCCGGTAACGGTGGTCTTGCGCAGCTCGCCCGGCAGGCACGCGGCGAAGAGGCGCGGCGTGAGCGGCAGCAGGCCGACCCGGCTCAAATCATCATGGTGCGCCTCGTAGCGTGATTTGCCGGGAGTGGCGCTGGGCATCTCCCATGTCCGGCGGAACGCCTCGGCGATGCAGTCGGCGAGCTGGGCCTGCGAGGCAAAATGAAGGTCGCGCGGGGTGTGACTACCGGCGCGCACGCGACGAAGTTGTTTGCCCGGCAGTTCAAATTCACCGGCGTAGCGGCCGATGCACTGATACTGCCGCGCGACGATGGCAAGAATGTTTTGCAGCGAATTGAAGTGCGTCTCGATGTGCTTCTGGTGGGCCTTGGTCTTGTAGAGCACCTTGACGCCGCACAGGCCGAGACCGGCGCTGATCGTGTTCATCTGGTCTTTGGCCATGCCGGGCCGCTCCAACTGCTCCTCGACCAGCCAGTCGCCGTCGCGCTGCCAGCCGGAAATCTTGTTCGCCTTCCAGATGCCCTGCTCAAACTCGACGAACGGCGGCACGCCGCCCAGCGACTGGCACATCTTGTAAAACGTCCGGAGGATGTCGGCGGCGGTGTAGCTTTCGCGCAGGCGCGCGACCAGTTCCACGGCCTGCCAGACCTTGTGCTTGGCCCAGAGCGCGTAAAGTCCCTGGCGCGACAAAATCACCTCGCCGTCGTGTTCCACGTAGAACGGATGATTGGCGCTCATGTCGTCCATCGATAGCGTGTAGGCGGCGGGCATCTCGAAGCGGTCGCCGTTGGGCAGGCGGCAGGTCCAGTCGCGCACGGAGGAATGACCGTAGAGCTGCGAATGTTTCGGGCCGCGCACCCTGGCTTCCATTTCGGGCGTGACCTGCCGCAGGAAATTCACGAAGGGCACCGGCTGATAACCGGCGCGAAGTTTTTCGCCGAGCTTGGCCGGGCATTCCGGCTCGTAGGCGAAGTTTTGCAGCGCGGTGGCGATCTTGGCGGTTCGGCGGTCGTTGGCGGCGCGGGCGCTGCTAGCGCCCATCGTGGCGAGATAGATTTCCACCAGCTTGGTGCGCACCGGTTCCTGCACCAGCAAAAATTCCCATTCACATTCGCGGCCGCCATCCTTGATCGGCGCGAGCCGTTCGGGCGTGAGTTCGCCATCGGCGAGCTTGCCGAATTTCTTCACGAGCCGGTGCAGCGTGGGTGCCGACGTGCCCACGATCCGGGCCACTTCGTCCAGGCTGAAGCGGTCGAGGTAGGATTTGCCGCTTTCATCCCTGGCCCGCGCCTCGCGCAGGATGCGGCACCAGGCCGCGCCCTTGTCCAGCGCCAGGCGTTTCATCGCCGGCATGGGTTCGGGCGTCAAAAGAACAGCCGGGCGGGCATACGCTTCCGCGCTTCGAGAGAGTGCCTTGTTCGGGGACTGACTAGCCGCTTCCGCAGTGTCGCCACTTTTGCCCCTGCCGTTGTCTCGCTCGTCGGCCCGCGCCGGCTGAAAGTCAGAGCTTGACGGGCCATTGAATTTGGCGACAGGCTTGATGGTGTAATTGAGGATGCTCATGACTTAATAGTCGGGCTGGCGTCCTTAAAATTGGTTTTGCTGGTGGCCGTAACGCAGTTACCGTCCTTCGAAATAAGCCAACGGATGTTGTCGGGATGCATCCAGTTTTCCTTGCAGCCATTCCAGTTCCGATCCGTGGCGGCGTGGCCGTAGACCCGGTCGCGCAGCGCGCGCACCTCGGCCTCGGTGTATTGCTCCGGTGGTTTGATGGTGGCGTTCATATTGATGGTGATGCAGTCACTTGTCCTGGCGTTTGAGTTCGGTGGCGATGAGCTTGCCGAAGGCGACCAGCAGTTCGCGCGGCATCTTCTCGATGACCGGCGGCAGCGCCTTGATGGCCTCGGTGCGCGTGTCCTCATCCCACTTGGTCCAATAGACGAACTTGTTTTGCAGGCCGGTCATGGCCGTGCCGAAGAGTTGAAGCTGTTTCTCGACGCGCTCCGGCCGGCCGCCGCCGTGCGCGCGGCCCGCACCCTCGCGCTGCTCCAACGTGAGGATCTGCTTGATGCCGGCCAGCACCGCGCCCAGGCCGTAGGCGCGCGTGCGCGGCGCCTCGGGATCTTCCACCAGCAAAATGCGCGGCTCGAAAAATTCCTTCAGCGTGACATTCTTCTCGGTCACCTCGTCGCGATCCGTGAGCGTGCGCTTGGCCTTGTCGGTGTCGAAATAATCGTGGATCTCGCGAGCCTGGGCCAAGACCCGGTAACTGATGCCGAGGCCAGCGGCGATGGTTTCCGGAGTCTCTGCATTTGCCGGCGCCGAAACAGTGCCAACAATCATCCGTTTCTTCGCCTCGGCGAAGACGTTTGCGATCATCGGCGCGATGATGTAAGCGAGCTGGCTCTTGGAGTAATGCCGGCGATTCGCAATGGTCTCGAAAATGATGGAATAAATTTCATCATCCTTCACCACGATGGCGGGAATGGTTTTCCAGCCGAGCTTTTTCGCGCACCAGAACCGGTGCCGGCCGTCCACGATCTGGTTGTCGGCGGTGACATAGATCGCCGGCGTGGCACTCTCGCCCCGGCGCTTCATGCCCTTGCGCCAGGACAACAGTTCGTCATCGGACAGGCGCGGCTGCGATTTCAGGGCGGGATGGATTACCAGGTCGTCAAGGTTTCGGATTTCGATTTTACTCATAAATAATGTGGCCTAGACAAAGGCCGGTCGCGGTGGCGCGAAAAATTCGGTTTGTTCGGGAACGGTGGCCCTCCGCAAGGAGTGGCGGCGCAGGAACTCGCGGGCGATGCTCGCGGAGGTCAGGCGATAGACGCACAGGTGCGCGGCGTTGCGGCCTTCGCGCGTGCTGACGACCTTGTCCGGAAAGAATTTGCCAGCGTGCTCGTGGCCAACGTGTTCGATCACGCTCGCGGTTTTCAGGATGTGCGCCGCCGAGCCCGCGATGCCCGTGCCCGGCGAGCCGCCGGTGGCCACGGCGCTGCGCGCGGAATCAGGAACGATGTCGGTCGTGAAGGTTGGCTGATCACTGGCCAGCGCGGCTTGCACCAGCTCCACGCAGAAGTTTTTCAGCTCGTCATTTTTCCAGACGATCTCGCGCTCAATGGCGGTTTGGAAGCCGGCGCTCATTGCTTCCCTCCCGCGCCGGGTTTAGAATTTGCGGATGACGCCAGAACAGCAGTTGGTATTTGAGACTTGGATGACCGACATTCATTGCCAGCTTGTGGGACTCCGTTCCCAGATCCATAAAGAATTCGCCTTGCGCCAAGCCCAAGAGATTTTAGCCAGCGAGAAAATCGCCCTGACTCCTGAACAGGGAAAAAAACGCCTCGCGGAGTTAGAGACATATTTCTTCGAGAAATACCAACAAGAGTTCGAGCATATCGCTCAAGTTGCTCGCGCCGCGCATCAGAGAAGATTTCCGCCACCGCCGGGTCAGTCGAATTAGTTTTCACTTGGCACCTCCGTGAGGTTTTTCCGCTTTCCGCTTTTGCCCCGCCCGCGCCCGGGCTTCGCGCTCCTCGTGGCGGTAATGGGCGATGATCCTCCAACGCTCCCAAATTTTTTCAGCCCAGTAGATGCGGAACAAAACAAACAACGCCGCCAGCGCCACTACAGCGACCACGATGGCCGCCGTCATAATCCAAAGAGGGTTGCGTGATGGAACAGTGAAAATGGCGGCGGCGAGGTTCATTAGTGGCAGCGGTTTGAGGTCGGGATGCGAACCAGATGGGGCGAGGTGGCCGCAACGCCAGTTGCCCAGCGCGGGGGTTGTTTGCCGACAGCCTTATGGTTCAGGGCGGCGAATTTTTTACCGATGGCGGCGTTGACCTGGGCGAGATCCGCGCTGGTCAGGTCGCCGTCCACCGTGGCCAGTTGCCGCAACTGGTGAATCTCACCAGCGCTGGTGGCGTCGTGAAGTTGAACAAAATAATCCGACTTGCTCATGCGGCCTCCGGATACGGGTTCCAAAAATCAATGATCACCGTGTCATCAAGCGAGCTGGCCACCGACATGCCGTCGCTGATGAAATGCCAGCCTTCGTAGCCGCTGCCGTCTTTTACCCAGCGCACGGCCGCGGTGAACGGATTAACGCTGGTCCAATCATCTTCCTTGATGATCACGCGACCGATAGCCACGATGGCGGAGCCGTCCTTCAGCGGCTCGTGGGTGGCCCAAAGGTTGCGGACCAGCTCCGCACGCGTCGGGGCCGCGCAAATAGGATCAGGGTTTGTATTCATGCGACCTCCTGGAGTTTTCTTTCGAGCGCCTTGCGGACAATTTTACTGCGGTCCGAATCTTCGCTTTGCACTACCGCTTCAATTTTTGAAATCCACGACGTAGGTATCCATGTCCCGATGAAGACGCAATCTGCTCGCCGGTACGCTCCGCGTTTCTGCTTCTTGCTTGCCATGCCGGCAATAGTTACACACAGTTTAACACCCAGTCAACAAAAACTTGAAATTTATTTTCAGGGTGTTAAACAAGCTGTGTGGCAAATCAGCGTGCATCTGATCAGGTCTTTGTTGGAATTTGGATTTCCGAGGCATTGGCCAAGAAAATAGAATCCGCCAGAGATGGTGTTCCGCGCTCGCAATTCATGCGTGACGCGATAGCTGATTATCTGCGACAAAAAGGTTTTTCAGTTGGTGAAGAAAAGAATGCACCGAGCCGGGTTAAACTTTTTAATTCCTCAAAAGTCCGAGCCGCCAGCAAAGCGGGTGCTGACAAGATTCGCAGGCGCCACATGCCTGCTGGCGAATGATGCGCGCGATCGCTCCAAACTCGTCTGCGACTTCCAGTTTTTCCTGCTGGCTCATTCCCGTGGTGGTTTCCACCGCAATTTTTTTAAGCCCTTTATCCATGCTCCAGAAAAAGCAAATTAAATGCCGGTTATGAAACAGATCATCTTCATTCCGCTCTGCCTGATTGCCGCCATTGTGTTGCTCTGCGGCTGCGCGGGCACTTACTTTACTTTTGATCAGGCTCGCCGGGTGGAGGTTGGCATGACGGAGGCCGAGTTGCAAAATACCATGGGCAGTCCGAATCTGATCACCGCGCGTGGCAATAATTGTATCTGGGTTTATTCCTTCGCTGATGGCTTTGGCCGGGCTAGAAGCGTTTCTTTTGTTTTGTCTGGTGGAAAAGTTATTGAGGTTCCGAGCATCCCCTTCAAATAAATAGTCTTTCTTACCTACCCTCGGCACTCAGTGCCGAGGGTATTGAAAAGGGTTGGAACCTCTTGCCATTCGTTCCCGGTTGCAGGATAAAAACAAGGTGAGCCGGAGCGCTACGAACGCACCGGCTCTGACAAACGAACCACATCCGCTTAAAGAGTATGGCTCATCTGCCGCCAGAATTATTGCCCGCCGGCGCGGGATTTTCCAAGACGCTTTTTGCGGCGAATGGAAAAAGCGGCGTGGCGGCAGTACTGGTGCAGCAGCGCGGCAAACGGATGAGCAAGCTTGAAATGAAGTTCTCGGACGCGCACGCGGCGCTGGATTGGTGCCTGAAAAACCAGTCGGGATTTTATTGGTGCCCGGCGGTTGATCCGGCGCGGAACTGAACCCTCTGCACTGAATGCAGAGGGTATTGAAAAGGGTTGGCAAAAGTGATTTTTGCTGGGTTTTAATGTTGGCCAGTCCGTGCTACGGACAAAATTCTGGAATGGAGTGAACGGGCTGAACGGTGGGTTAGGGCTTCGGAAAGTCTTCTGCAATAGTCGGCGCGATGTTACGCGCCAGTCTCTCAACCAACCAAAAAATCAGCGGCGATTCGCCGACGCTTTGTCGCTGCGGTGACGGTCAATTCAACCGAAGGGCTGGCGTCCTTCAACATCAACCTCATCGTAGCGGCTTTTTCTCCCGTTGCAAACTCCGCCCATTCCTTTCCCGGGTAATGCCGGGATTCCTTTCTGGGCGGGAAGGCGTGGCCGCAACTCCGCGCCTCGGTGGGACTTTTCCGGCAGGCAGTGCCTGTATCCCATAAAAAACAAAACCATGAAACCTATGAAAAATAAAATCCGTTCGCTCCTCACCCTCGCGGCGATCGCCGCCGTGGCCGTCATCGGCACTGCCTGCTCATCCACGAACACGCAGCAGTTCATCAACAGCACTTCCGGCGACGGTGTGCTGGGCAAGATCGCCGTGCCCATCACGCAATCCACTTCCATCGGCGCGAGCCTCTTTGTGGGACGGTTCAACAATTCCGTCGTCTTGCAGCCCACGTCCACGAATGGCGAAGTGCATTCACCCAATCTGGCGCTGGTGGTGGCCGGCGCGGGCAAGCAGGCCGTGAACGGTTCAGTGGGTAACACCAACAGCGGCTCGGCCGGGATCTCGGATGGCAGCCGCGATGCCAGCATCATTGTCACCGGCTCGGCCCAGGCTGAATCCGCGAACGGCACGAACATGACCTATAAGATTTCCGGCCAGTGACCAGCGTGACGCTGGACACAATTATTAAAACGCATTCCACCATGAAAGCCGCCGACCTCTCCCAGCCAGTAGCGCGCAAGCGTGAAGGAAAAGTGCGCTGGTGCAAGTCGGCGGCAAAGATTTCCTGATGAACCAACCGCGCACCATCTATCTCTTCGTGAACGGCATTGCCACTTGGCCGGGCAATTTCACGAACTGGAACAAACGCGCCGTGACGTTCACCCACACGCGCACGGAAAATCGCGCGGAGGCGTTTGAATATTTTTGCACGCCGCTCACACGGCCGTTCCGCGAGGATGAACGCGCCAAACATTTTGCGCGCGCCCTGCGGGATTATTCCAGCGCCGGCTGGCAGATCGTCTGCGTGGGCCATTCCAACGGCTGCGATGTGATCCTGGACGGCCTGCGCCGGGCGGACTGGCCGAAGGTGGAAACCATTCACCTGGTCTGCGGCGCGTGCGAGGCGGATTTCAACCGCAACCTTTTGAACCGGGCGCTGGAAAACAACCGCGTCGGAAAAGTTTTTGTCTATTGCGCGGAAGACGACTGGGCGCTGCCGCTGGCGAACACGGCCGCCGGCAAGCTGCTCGGCTACGGCGTGCTCGGTTTGAAGGGTGCGCTGCGCATCGACGACCGGGTCAAGGATCGCGTGGGCCAGATGTGGTGGCCGCGCTACGGCCACTCGACCTGCTGGCAGCCGGATCACTTCGTATCAACGATGAAATATTTCTTCACCGGTCCCATTGAAGGAGTCAGGCCATGATTGACACAAATCAAATTGCGCAGGCCGCGCAGGATGTGGCCGTGGCGAAGGCCACGTTGGCCCCGTATGTGCCGGCGCTGGCGGTGGCCGCCGCGTGGGCCGGCCGCGAGATCCGCAATGTGAACCTCTATCTCGAAGCCGTGGCCGCAAAAATCATCGCGCACGGCGGCATCTGGCAGATCGTCCGCAAACTCTGGAACAACCCGGCCAAATGACCACGACCCGCACCAAACCAATTCTGCGCTGGCAGGGCGGCAAGAGCCGGATGCTCAAGGAAATCCTGCCGATGATTCCGGCGCATGAATGTTATTGCGAACCGTTTTTCGGCGGCGGGGCTGTCCTCTTCGCCAAGGATCGCGCCTCGACGGAAGTGATCAACGACATCAACGGCAACCTGGTCGCGCTCTATCGCAACCTGCAATATCATCTGCCGGCGCTGCTCACGGAATTGGACTGGCTCTTTGCCAGCCGCCAGAACCTGCACGACTTCGTCCAGCAGCCGGGTATTACCGAGCTGCAACGCGCCGCGCGCTTCCTGCTGGTGAACCGCACAAGCTTCGGCGGCAACATGCACAGCTTCGGTGTGGCCAAGTCGAAGGGCGGCGGCGTGGGCTTTGACCACGGGAAAGTTTCCAGCCTGATCGGCGAGGCCCATCAGCGGTTGAACGGCGTGGTGGTGGAAAACATCTCCTACGACCGCATGTTCAAGAATTACGATTCGAAGGACACGTTTCATTTCATCGACCCGCCGTATCAGAACGCGACGAACGGCGGCTACCAGGGCTGGGATGAAAAGCAGCTCCGTCAATTTCGCCAGGAGGTGGGCCGTTTGAAGGGCAAGTGGATTGTAACGCTTAATGACAGTCCGTTCACGCGCGAACTCTTCAGCGGCTGCAACCTGAAACCCATCGTCACCCAAAACCGCGCCACCAACACGCGCACGCACGCCGCGCTGAAGTTCGGCGAACTCATTATCACCCCAAAATAAATTATGATGCTCGCTCAATCCACCGATCTGCCGGCTGTTCCCAGCGAAACGCTCAAGTGGGTGCTGATCATCCTAGTCTCCATTGTGCTGGTTGGTGCGATTGTCTATGCCGCCATAAAAAGCGGGGACGTGAAAAAAACCATTATCAGCGACGATCCGCCACCGCAATTCGACCGGGTGCCCAAGCGCTACAACCACGAAGCCACGCAGGAGCGTTTCGGCCGGGTGGAATCCCGCCTGCGTGATCATGATCAGAAATTTGAACGGCTACAGGCGGAAAAGCATGAGGACGACAAAGTGGCGCAGTCGCGCAACTCCCGCGTGATGTTCGCCCTCGGCAAGATCGCCGAGAAGCTGAAGGTGGACATTGAACCCACCGAATAATTTATGACCGACCGCGAAACCAAAATTGCCAAACGCATCCTGGATGCGCTGCACGAACTTGACGGTGGTCAGGCGCACGCCTTGACGATCCACGGTGAAATTGGCGGCTTGGGACTTTGTTCCAGCGTGGAGTTTGAATCCGTTCTGGCCGAGCTGGATAAACGCAAACTCGTGATGTTCATCGAAACCAAGTTCAAGGGCCGGATGTGGAACATCACCGACGCGGGCGAAGCCGCCCGCCTCCAAATGACCTAGCGGTCGGCCACCATGAAACATGAGCACTTCCAAAAAATTAATCGGCACGGCGAGCGGCAGGCCCGAAACCGCCTTGCAGCAGCTCAAGGCCGTCTGGCTGCGTATGTCCGATGCCACGCAGGAATACTGGCGGGAGCAATTCTCCTCGGCGCGCACGCAATCGGATTTGCGGGCGGAGATCGGCCGGAAACTTTCTGTGAAGCTGCCGAGCGATTCCCGGCTGTCGAAGTTCCGCGCCTGGCTGGACGATCAGGATGCGCGGGACGAGCAGGCGGAACGGATGCAGGAAAATACGCGGCGGATTCAAGCCGAGCATCCAGAGTGGACGCTCGACCAGGTGCGCGAGGAGGTTTTGCGGCAATCCTATTTCGAGACGCTGGCCAGCGGGAATTTCAATCTCGGCTTGAAAACGGTCCGGGCGGATCAGAACGAACGGACGGGCAAGTTCAAGGCGACGCTGGAAACGGAAAAGCTGAAGCTCGCCCAGCAGGCGGAAGTCCGCGCCCAGCAGGAATTCAATCTGGCGCGGCAAAAATTCGAGTTCGATGCGGCCAAGGCGGCGCTGGCGCAGGCGTCGAAATTGAAAACGATTTCTGCCAGCAAACTTTCGGATGTGGAGAAAATCACCCAGGCGCGCTTGGCGCTGTTTGGCGAGCTGCCGGCGGAGCCGGCGAAAACGAAATGACCCCACGCATCCAATCTGCCAAAACGAGCCTCGCGGTGAAAAATCCCACCGTAAAGTTTCGGGCTTATCAAAAGCCGGTGTTTGACGACCGAACCAGCGGCGTGATGCTGCTCCATTGGTCACGGCAGATCGGCAAAAGCTACACGCTCGCGGCGTGGGCGGTGGACCGCCTGCTGTCCAAGCTGCCGGAAAACAACAACTGGCTGGTCACGGTGCTCTCCAACTCGCGCGACAACGGCGCGGAGTTTGTCATCAAATGCCAGGAAGTCTGCAACAAGCTCGGCGTGGTGATGGAGCAGAGCGACGATTCTCCCGACCTGACCTATGACAACATGCGCATGGAAGTCCGTATCACCGTCAAGGTGGGCGGCAGCACCCACGTCGGCCGTATCAAGGTGCTGGCGGCCAATCCGCGCACGGCTCGCGGTTTTTCTGGCGATCTTATTCTCGATGAGTTCGCATTTCACGAGGACTCGAATGCGATCTGGGAAGCCGCCGAGCCAATCCTGTCTAGTAATCCTGAATTCCTCTGCCGCATCGCCTCTACTGGAAACGGGAAACACAACATGTTCTATCGGATGTGCAGCGGAGTTGGCCCAAACGACGGAACTGTATTCACGAGCGCTGCGGGCTTCAAAGTCTGTCGCGTTACCCGTTCAGAGGCATGGAAGATGGGCGTCAAAGTATGGGACGCCAACACGCGGCACCCGATCACACCCGGCGAAGCGCGCGCCAAGGCGCTAGACAAACGCGCCTACGACCAGAACTACGAGTGCCAGTTCAACGACGAGAACATGTGCCTGCTCACGCACGAGTTGATCCAGCAGGCCGAGCGCGAAGGCATCCCGATTGACGAGCAGAAATGGTCGCCAGTCTCCCTGGCGCGGATGTTCCGGGCAACGGGCGAATTATTCCTCGGCGGCGACATCGGCCGCAACCGCGATTTGTCCTGTCTGCCGGTCATCGAGAAGATTGGCCAGAGCAAGCGCGTCATCGCCTGGCTGCGGATGTCCGGGATGCGGCTGCCGGCGCAACAGGTGCAGTTGGATCTCGTCTGCGCCATGCCAAAATTCCGCAAAGCGTGCATCGACATGACTGGCATCGGCCTCGGGTTGGTGGAATACGCCCAGGAGAAATGGGGCGACTACAAGGTGCAGGGCGTGAACTTCGGCACCACGGAACCGATCAGTGACCGCATCCGCGCCGAAGGCCGGAAAGCAGAGACCGCCCGCGTGACGGAAATCATGGCGACGGAGCTACTCGCGGTGTTCGAGGAAAAATCCATCACCATTGAAGTGGAGCTGGACGGCGACGCCCGCGACGATCTGCGCAAGCCGGAGAAAATCACTTCGCCCGGCGGAAGGGTGAGCATCGCGGCCACGCGAGACGAGGCCGGCCACGCCGACCATTTCTGGGGGCTGGCGCTGGCCGTGCGGGCAAGCCAGGACAATTCTGCGCCGGGGCAAATCTATGTCTTTGAAAAATCCCGCGCCGGGCGGGTCATCGCCAGCCGGCGGGATCGGAGCATCATCGGATGAAATTTAACCACCCAACCAAGGCCGCTGGCTGCCCGCAGGGCGTTTTGCCGCGCTCTCGCGTGCAGGTGGGGGGCATAAACGCCGCAGCGGGGCTGCAATGCGCTGCACCGGCCAAATTTTTTGGAGGTTACAATGGTTAAATCCGTCAAAAAGGGTTCACGTAAGGTGACCGCTGCCACGCCGCCCGCCAGTGCCCCGCCAGCCCCCATGTCCCTCGCTGATGCTTATGCCGCCTTCGGCACCGGCAAGACCGATGCTCAAATGGTCCGTAAGTCGAATCTCTGGCGGGACAATTATAATCCCCTGCGCGGGCTGGCCATGGGCCGGCTGGTCTCGATCATGGAGGCGGCGGAACGTGGCGCATTCGCCGAGGTGCAATTATTGCTGCGCAAGGCCGAGAAGCGCTATCCGGTGCTCAAGGGTTTTGTGGAGCGCCTCCTTTGCAGTGTCGAAGAGCTGGGTTGGGATGTGAAGGTTTTTAAAACGCTGCCGCCGGGTGCGACGCCGGCGATGGCGGAGAAACAGCGCGCGTTTCTGAAACAGCGCTACGACCTCATCGGTAATTTAAACGAGGCCATCGGGCAGATCGCCCTGGCCGAGATTCGCGGCTACGCAATCTTGCAGAAGCACCGTTATGTTGGTGGTCCGAATGATGGGGCGATCCAGGAGCTTTACTGGCTCGAACCATGGGTTTGGTCGCGCGACGGTTATTATGGCGATTTTTATTATAACGAGATTTCCCGGTTTGGCGTCGGTCTGGGTGCCTGTGTCTCAACTTTTGGTGAGAAGAATCGGATTGGTAGCGAACAACTGCCGCGCGAGGAGTTTATTATCAGGGAAGTCGAGTCGCCCCTTTACGAGATCGCGCTCATCGCCTTCATCAACTGGCTGATGGGCCGCAAGGATTGGGCGGCCTTCGTGGAAATTTTCGGGCTGGCCAAGGGTGTGGTCATCATGCCGCCGAATATCGCGATCGGCAAGGAGGCGGATTACCAGGCGGCGGCGGAAAAGGTTTCCGATGGCGTGAGCGGCGCGTTGCCCGCCGGCAGCGACATCAAGTTTCCCACCGCCGGCGTCCGGGGCGAAGACCCGTTTGAAAAATATTGCGAGGCCAACAACCAGGACGTGGTGATGGCGGCGACGAGCGGATTACTCTCCATGCTCACGGCTTCTGGTGGCGGCCTGAATCGCGGCCCCAACCAGGAACACCAGGACATCTGGGTGAAGATCGCGCGGATGAAGGGTAAGCGCGTGAATGAGACGATGAACAAGCAGTTCGACATTCCTGAACTTGCGGCGGCTTTCCCCAATGAACCAGTCTGCGCCTACTTCAACATCCCCACCGAGGATAACGAGGATATCGGCGAGTTGGCAGACACGGTCGTCAAATTTGAGGGGGTTAATTTGCAGACTGACGTGAAGGAAATTTCCGACCGCGCCGGGATGAAGCTCACTCGGGTAACGCCGGCGACCCCGCCGGGCGGAAATAATAAACCCGGTCTTCAGGATGAAGGCTTGGTGCGAAAAGACACACGCATCACGAATCGCGGTGTGGCGCACGCGCTGGCTGATGATTCGCAGTTCACCACGGCCGTCGCCGCCGATCTGCAACACCTGCGCGATCGCGTCGCCGCCATCGAGTCGATTTCCGATCCGGATCTGCGCGCGAAGAAACTTCAGGCGCTGCTGGATGACTGGGACACGCTGGTCGCGGACATCACCGCCGATCCTGAATCCGCCCGCGTGCTGGAAACCATCAATGCAGAGGCATTGCTCGCCGGGCTGAAGGGCCAGCCGGTTAAGAACCGCAAGATTTTCAACGGTGGTCCCGGCAGCGGCCGTCATCCAGGTGGGGAGATACGTGAAACTCGCGTGCAAGTGCATCCCGAAGCCGCGCGCCGGCTGGGTTTAAAATCCCAAAGTGTTTTTGCGGATCATGCGGCGCTGGCTACCAAACACCCGGAACTATTCCATGATAGTCAAGAAGCCAAAGACTATGTGGATCATGTCATGGCTCATCCCACACATATCCTGCCTGGAAATCAGGAGGATCACCGGCTGGTGGTTCGTCGGGAAGATGATAACAAAGCTGTCGCCTTGGAAATTGAACAGCACGGCGGAAAATACCGGGTGCGGTCAGCACACACTATTTCGGAAGAACAGTTCCAGCAAAAATTAAAGACCGCCGGCCCAGACGCAATCCTGGGAGTCTCGCGTGTAAATCCGAAAAACCGAGGCTCGGAAACACCTTCGAGGCTGCTAGGCGCATCTCACGATGCGCCTCCTGCGGTCATCCAGAGAATTCTCCAGAAAACCGATTCTGTCAACCCATGAAATCACACGTCGTCATTTTTAACCGGGCGCCGCTCGCCTCCCGCGATGGCTGGATTCACATCGTGCCCAAGGGCGAGCTGCCGAACGCCGAGGCCGGCATCGTGCAGGTGCTCGATGACACGGCGATGGATTCCATTCTCGCCGGCATCGCGAAAGACAAGAACCGGCTCGGTGAGCGATGGCCGGGCGTCTATGCCGGGCGCGAGCATTTTATTTACGACGAAACCAAGGACAGCGCGGCGCTGGCGTGGTTCAAGGATTTCAAAAAGGACGGCGACGGCATCTGGGCCAGGGACGACGGCCTGACGCCTGCCGGCAGCACGGCGGTGATGAACCGCGAATATAAATTCACCAGCTTTGTCTCCGATCCGAATCAGCTCCAAAAAATCGAGGGCAAGCGCTATCGCGTCACCGGCATCGAGACCATCGGCTTCACCAACCAGGCCAACGGCAAGGAACTTTTAACCCCGATCACCAACCGGGGCAGTGATCTCGCTGACGCAAGTGCGTCGGCGGCAAACCAACAACAACAAACCAAGAACAAAATGAAAAACATCGCAACGAAACTTGGTCTCGCCGCCGAGGCAAGCGAAGACGCCGTCCTCGAGGCCCTGACCAAAATCATGAATCGCGCCACGACCGCCGAAGCGGAAGTGACGCCGCTCAAGAATCGCGTCACGACGCTTGAGACGGAAAACCAAACGCTCCTGGGCGAGCAGGTGGACGGCATCCTGGCCGAACACAAGATCACGGACACCAAGATCATCAACCGCCTCAAGCCCGTCCTGACCGGTTTGAAGGACCGCGCCGACCGCGTGGGCTATCTCACCGACTGCGGCTTCAAGCCCGGCGAACAGAAAGCCGGTGTCCGGATTCTGAATCGTGGTAAAGGTGACACCACCCAGCAGGCCGCCGCCAGCGACGATGAGGCCGCGCAAAAGGCCGAGCAGGCCCGCGCCACCAAGATCATGAACCGCGCCAAGCAGCTCATGACGGAAGTCAAGCATCTGGACCTGGCCACGGCCACCCGGATGGCCAGCAACGAAATCCCCGAATAACCCGGCGCAATCCAGTAATAACCGCAACCAATAACCAAAATAAAATATGAATGTAGCATTAAACCCCGGTCAGAGTGACACGCGCGTAGGCGACATCTCGCTGCCCGGAAATTCCAACCTGACCGGCAAGGAAAATTTGCTGGTCAAAATCGTGAACAACAACGGCGTGGCGAATTTCGATTTGCCCAACTCCGTGGATGACCAGGCCATCTTTGTCCTGGGTTCCGGCGACGTGGCCGGCAACCAGTGCGCGGCGGAAGCGCCGAGCCTGAATGAAAGCTGCCGCGTGATGGTGGACAGCACCAACGCGATCGTGCCCGGCGACAAGCTGGCGCTCTCGCCGAACACGCCCGGCGCCCTCTACAAGCCCGTCGCGGGCGCGGGTGCGCACCGTTACACCTTCATCGCCGAGGAGGCCGTGGCCGCCGGCGCGGTGCTGGTCAACCCCATCCGCGTGCGCCGCATTTGCGACCTCGCGTTCAACCTGTAAGACAATCGCTGAAACCTGAAATCAAACATCAAACACCAAAATAAAATGAAAAATAAATTAAACATTCGCGCGCTGTGCCTTGCAGCCGCGTTCACCGTCCTGCTGGCGATTTTCAGCCCGCAGACATTTATCATCGCCTCGATTGGCATTTCGGCAGCGGCATTCGTTCTGAATCCCAAGCCTTATGCCCTCGGCGCAGAATCCCGCATTGCGCAGTTGGCCTCCAGCCCGCTGCTCACCAACTACGCCATCACCGCCTCGCAGAACGCGATCCGGCCGGTGGGCCAGTTCATCGCCCCGCTCTGTTCGGTGCCGGGCCTCACGTTCCGTTACAAGAAATACACGGACAAAAACCGCTACAAGGTGGCGGACACCCGCCGCAACGTCTCCGGCAAGGTCACGCGCATCGGCTTCACCGCCGACGACGTCGCGGCCATCCTGGAACCCAACGCCCTGGACTTCCCCATCCCGAACGTCGAAGGTTTGACGAACGAGGAACTGGGCTTTGCCATCCAGGAAGGCCAGAGCATCCTCGCGGATTCCTCCGCGCTGTCGCTTGAAAACGAGATCGTCACCACCGCCAAGGCGGCGGCGATCATCGCCCCCGGTTCCGCGAAGGTGGATTTCACCGACGACACGGTGGACCCGATCAGCATCCTCGACGACGCCATCCTCACGGTGATGAAAGCCGCGAAGAACGGCGCGCCGGTGAAAATCCTGTTCGGCACCACGAAGTTCAAACAGTTCCGCAACAACAAGAACGTCAAGAGCCGCTTCATCGTCGGCAAGGGCGCTCCGGTCGGGGTGGTTTCGCCGGGCATCGAGGACGTGGGCAGCCTGCTCATGACCGCTCCGGAAGTGCAGTTGAGCATGATGGTGATCGACACGGCCGCCGCCGGCGTCGCGGAGAACATCCAGTTCCTGCTCGACGACGTGGTCATCCTGTTTGCCAGCAATGGCACGCCGAACCGCATGGACCCGTCCTTCATGAAGACGTTTGCCCCTGTGGGCGGCTTCTTCAAGCCGGGCAGCTTCACCACGGAAGACCAGCGCGACCAGGTCCTGAAGATGGACTGGCTCACGTTACCCTCCGTCACCAACAGCTCCGCCGTTGTGGCGATCAAGAGCTAAAGCACCTAGCGGTGCGGCCACCATTGGCCGCACCGCTTAACCAAATTAAAAATCAATCGAATAAAAATATGAAATTCTCGAACTTGAAAAAAAGCGGGTTCACCCCGGTGCAAATCATGGTGTTGATCGCCATTATCGGCCTGCTGGCTATCTGCGCGATCCCGGCGCAGGCGGATCAGCAGGGTTATCCCAGCACCACCGGCACGGTCACCAACCTGCCGGCGGCCGTTGGCACCAATTATTGGTCCGGTGCGACGAATTACATCCCGCTGCGCAATTACAGCGGCCTGTCCCTGCAGGCCAGTAATGGGGCGGCGGCCTCGCTGACGGTGTATCCGTCCATTGACGGCGCGAACGCGCTGCCGTGGTCGCTCGGCACCATCAGCGGTACCGGCGTCATCGGCACGAACTGGAACGTGAATCAGCTTCGCGGATTCCAAGGTGTGTTTGTCAGTTACACCAACACCGCCGGCGCGTCCAACACGATCAGCACGTATTGGCTGCGACCAAATCAATAACCCATCGCCGGCGGCGGTGTGGCGTTGAAAGCGCGCACCGCGAACGCATCGCCGCCGGCAACTCCTTTTGAAAATGAATCCAGCCATCGAACATAATTTCAAATATCACCCGCCGGTCGGCAACGCGGCTGATAAGCACGCGGCCGTCCGCGCCAAAGCCAAGGAGCTGGCCTTGCTGATAGATGAATCTTTGCCGCCGAATGCGGGCCGTGAAAAAGCCACGGCGATCACCAAGTGTGAAGAGGCCATGATGTGGGCCTGCGCCGGCATCGCCCGCCACAGTTAATCCATTTCAAATGAACCGTCTTAAAAGAATGCTGCGGTTGATCTGGTTCGGCGAAGCTGAATCCCGGCCGCGCTCGCTTTATGGACGGAAGGAAGCCCGCCGGCTCTCCTGGCGGCATCGCAGTTTTATCAATTTTTAATTATGGCTAACTGGGTTTCCATCTCCATTAACACGCTTTACGGTGCGAAAGTCGCCGCGTTGATTGATGCCGCGGATGCGCGGGCGCTGAAGGCGGGCCAACCCAACCGTTCCGCTGGCATCATTTCCGATGTGGTGAATGAAATCCGCCGCAAGATTGCGAGTCATCAGCGCAACCAACTGGACGTGGATGTGACCAAGATTCCGCAGGGGTTAAATGCCTTGGCGACGGACATGATCATCGCGCGGTTAAAAACCGCCATTGAGCAAGAGTTGAGTGAAGATGAACGCCGTAATTTAACCCGGCACACCGTAAATCTGGATCGCATCGCCGAGGGCAAAGATGTAGTGGACGCGCCGGATAATCCGATTGTCGCTCCGATGGAACCGCTCGTGCCTCCGCCGAGCTTCGGCCCCAAACCGCATCGTCGCGTCAATGAACTGAACGGATGAACTTTTCCGATTCATATCCTTTTTCCGAGGCGCTCAAGTCATTGGGTGATCGGATCGTCATGCCTACCAGCCTGACGAGCGCCGAACTTCGCGCGCTGGATGCGAGTATCCGGCAGCAATCATTTTTTTCCGCGCAGAACTTGCTTGAGGATTATCTGACGACCGCCAAAGACAAAATCACCTCACTGTTAAACCCGGAAACCATGCAGCGTGCCGACCGCGTGACGGCCACTAATCCACAAGGCAATGTCACCGTGGGTTTGAATGACGCCTATGCGCGCGCCCAATTACGCGACCTATTGAAGGAGATGGGCTATACGCCGGCCGCTGAAGACGCCGGCACCCTTCAGGATTTTTTCAGTGACGCGCGCATCAACCTGGTGCTGCGCACCAACAAGCAGCTCGCCCAGGGCGAAGGCTGGTGGGTGCAGGGACAAAACGCGGCCGTGCTGGACCAGTTTCCCGCGCAGGAATTATTCCGTGCAGAATCCCGCGTTAAGAAGCGCGACTGGCTTTCCCGCTGGCGGCTTGCCGGCGACCAGACGGGCGATCCCATTGGCACCGGCTGGACCATCACGCCGGACCTGCGGTTGATCGCGCTGAAGAATCATGACATCTGGAACTGGATTGGATCTTCCGATTTGTTCGACGACGCGCTCGATGTCATCTGGCCGCCGTTCGCCTTCAACTCCGGCATGGACGTGCGCGACGTGGATCGCGACGAGACCGAGCAGCTCGGTTTATTGGACAAGGGCGAAGCCGCTCCGGAACCGATGAACATCGTCAGCGCGCTGGAGAGCTTCACCCGGAAAATTTCAAAGTTCGCCGAGGAGGTGCTGGCATGATCACGTTCCATGTCCAACCCGACAACCTGGATGCGTTACAGCAGCGCACGGACGCGGCGATCAATGCCGATGACGTGGCCGCAGTCGGCGGACGTGCAGCGGCTGGTTTCCTGCGGGATTATCTTTTTAATTTGGACGACGAGCGCCCGAACGCAATGGGCGGCCCGCGCACCCATTTTTATGCGGATGCGGCGCGGTCGGTGCAAAACCCGGAAGTGAGCGGTGGCACGGCCACGGTGACCATCAATCATCTGGGCCTCGCCCAGCGGCTGCTCGGCGGCACGATCACCGCCGGCCACGGTATTTCCAGCAAGACGGGTCTGGCCACGCATTTGATCGCCGTGCCGGCCCGCGCCGAAACGCATGGCAAAACCCCTGGCGAATTTAACGACCTTGGCTTTGTACCCACGCGACGCGGCGGAATGCTGGTGCAGTTGTTGCAGACCGTCATCACGCGCGGCCGGCGCAAGGGCGATTTTCACACCACGACGGCCGGCGGCCTGGTGATGTATTGGCTCACGCCGGAAGTGCACCAGAATGCGGATGAAACCGTGCTGCCTTCCGAGCTGGCGCTCGTCGGCTGCGCGCGTGACGCGATGGAAAATTATATCGACCGGAAACTTTCCAACAATTGATATGCCCACCTTTGATAATTTAACCACTGGCATTGAAACCCGGCTTACCGCCGGGATGGCGGCCCTTAAGGCGCTGCCGGCCGATCTGAAGTTTCCGTGGCGCGGCAATCCTTCACTCACGGATATCGCCGTGCTGGTCCAGGATGCGGTGGACATCGAGAACAAGATTGACGAGGCTGTTCAAAAAATCGGGATGCTCTGCTTCATCAACATGCCGGGCTTCCGCAATCATGATCCGCTGGGCGACCAGGTTAATGCCGTCATCAAGCTCATTGTGGAAGTTGGGGAAGAGCCGATTGTCTGGCGGGATAATCCCTTGACGAAACCCAAAGCCAAGGATGCGGCGCAAATCGTCGCCGCGTTGTTGCAGGGTTATGTCATCAACGGCTTTGAACCTTTGCGGGTCATGACCGGCGATTTCCAGAAGGACAAAAAGCGCCAGATTTATTTCGTGACCGTTGAGACCCTGAACATTTTCGACGCGATTTCCGTGTAGCAACCTCAACCAACAACCAAAAAATAAAATGAACTACGTAGATAAATCAATGGCAGTCGGTGCCGCCATCCTGGTGTTTCCTGAAGGCAACCCGGTGGCCGCCGGCGGAAACTGTTCCAGCGCGGCAATTCCCGATCCGAACGATCCCGGCTGGATCGACTGGCAGCGTGTCGAGTCCTGGGATTTCTCGCGCAAGGACGCTAAATACGAACCCGTCAAGGATGGCTCCACGGGTAAACTCCGTCTCGTCGACGAGGAGGAAACGGACGGCCACAACGAATACAAATTCACGTGCAACGTGCTGAAGGCTTTGTTCTGGCGCGTGTTTTTCCGGGGCGCGGCCACCAATGCCGCCGGCCAGTTCGATCAGAACAAGGCTTCCAGCCCGCGCTGCTGGATCATCCTCGTCCAAAAGGATGCGCAGGGGAACATCGTGTTTGCCGCGAACATCTGGGGCCGGATCAAGCTCGATGCGTTGAAGGGCGGCGGCGGCGCGCTCGTCAAGCCGGACATCACCATCACGGAATACGATCTCGCGCTGCAAACCGCCCAGGTTGGCAGCAATTAAGGCGTGATCCCAACCATTAACTTCAACTCTTAAAAATATGGCCGATCAAATTAAAAACCCGCCTGTCATCCCGGATAGCCACAAACCCGCCGGCCAACGGCCGGTTAAAGTTCCGGTTGCTCCCGTGGGAACGCCGCCCGCCGGTTCGGTACCGCCCCCGAAAGCAACGCCCCCGAAACCGTAATAACCCAATGGCGCGCGCGGTTCCACGCCGCGCGCGCCTCCTAAAGAATTCCAAATGAAAAAATACTTCCTGACCCTTGGTTTGATTTTATCGCTGTGTTCGCTCACGGCGTTCGCGGCCAATTTCAGCCTGACCAACAACACGGTTTATCCCGTGTATGCCGCGCTGTATGCCACCAACAGCGCCGGCCAGGCGGTGTTTTCTCCCCGCAACCTGGTGGGCACCAATTCCGTTTCCGTGCTGACCAATTCCGCGCCGGTCGGTGTGGCCGTGGTCGGCACCAATGCCGGCAACACGCTGGCGCGGCTCACGCTGTTGACGGCCTTGCCGGCGACGGGCGCAAAGCTGTCGGTTGTGCTCTCGAATTACTCCGCCTGGGCAACTTGGCCGATCAGCAGCGCCAACAGCCTGGTGTTAAGTTCCAATTCTTCCGGCGGCAATACGAATGTCCCGGTCATCAGCACAAATGCTCCCGGCGGCAGCACTAATTCGCCGGTCATCAACACCAATGCTTACAACGGCAACACAAACGCACCGGTCATCGGCACCAATACTTATCACGGCGGCACAAATTCAGCTCCGGTGTTTATTCCGTTGCCGGTTTCGATTTTTGCCGGGACCAACGCCAACCCGAATGGATTGCTGATCTCCGGATTTGGTTCGCTTTACAACCAGTTCGACGCCGCGACTGGCACCAACTATGTCCAGCAATGGGTGAAGCGCACGCGCAGCTCGAGTTCTGGTTGGGTGGTTATTGCCGGCGGGGGTGGCATCACGTCGGTTGTTGGTGATATCACTAACGGAGTCAGCGGCTCGACGCTCATCCTCAATACAAACTTTCTCGCGGATGCGCCCGGCGACGGCAATCAATACGCCCGCCAGAATGGAGCATGGAACGTGGTAACCAACTATGTGGACGCGCCGAGTGATGGTTTAATTTATGCGCGCTCGAATGCTATGTGGGTGGCAATCACACAGCCGCCATCAGTTGTCATATCCATTGATAGTAGTGGAACTATGACGTGGGTTGCCTCTGGTGTTACTGCAACTCAATTCAACGTGTATGAAACCTACGATCAGGATGTAAACAACATGGGTTCTTGGTCGCTGGTTGGAACCGGTAACTTTTCCGATGGTTCATATGGTGGACTTCAAACAAATGGCCGCTGGTATATCCTGACACCGATTGACGGCTCCAGTAATCCAATCCAGCCATTTAGCAATCAATTCTACTCCTTTGTCCTTTAAAACCACACCCAAACAACAACCCCGTAAATACAAATTATGAAAAAACCACTTCTCTTCATCGGCCTCGCGCTTGTCGCGGGGATCACCTCGGCCCAGATATTGCAACCTGTTTTCACCCAGCGGCAGATTAATATCACTGTCACCAACGCGGTGACGGCCGCCGTCAGCGCGGCGCAGTTCGACGGTATTGTTGCGCTCGCTCAAGCGTCCGGCATTGGCGCGGCCGCGCCCATCCGTTCGACCAACACGGCTTCGTTCAGCGTCAGTCCTTATGATTCCGTGAACCAGGTCTATCATATCGCTGTCCGCGCCATCGCGCCGGTGAGTCCTGGCACGACGTTTGTGCCAACCGAGCAGCAGTTCTGCATGACGCCGGCGACCCTGCAAAGTTTTTGCAGCCAGTTGGGCACCGGCACGAATGCTATTGTGTCGCCCATCGTCATCGGCACGAACAACTTCAACGGCTGTTTCGGATTCAACACCAACCGCACCGAGAACAGTTTCTCGGTCCGCATTCAACTGAAATAACGCCATGAAAAAACTCGACGCCAAAACGGTCACTTTAAACGGCGGGGTCATGCTGACCGTAACCTTTGAACCACTGCTGGACGCCACTGTTCCGCCGCCGGCCGAAATCAAGATACGCCAGATCCCCGTGCGCGAATACGAAAACGGGTTCTCCTTCGTGAGTGACGAGGCGGCGCTGGTTGGTCTGCTGTGCGGCCGGGACAAAGCCTGGGCGCTAACGCTCACGCCGGCAGCCTTCGAAGAAATCCTCGAGACCGGGCGGGAGGTGAACGAGAAAGGTTTTTTTTCCTCCTGCCAGCGCCGTATGGAACGAATCCAAAAAGAGCAGGCCGCTATGTATGGCGTTATGGCCAGCCTGCCGCCGGAGACACTGAAGCTGGTGATGGCGAAGGGGCAGGAGATGATGTCAGCCCCATCACCCTTGCCGACTTTATCGCCCGGATCTGTGCCGCCACTGGCCAGATAGACCAGAAACTGGTCACGTCGCAGACGTTGGAATGGTTGCAGCTCGTCGGCGAGGCGGCGAACCGGCAGCGCACGCAGACGCTCCTGGAAAACACCCTCGCCGCCCGTGGAGGCCAGGTCACGGCTGACGGGTTTAAGGATATCGTACGCCGTCTGGAAGCAACGTTGAAAAACAAATGAACACGACCACGCCGATAAAAATTGTGGTGACAGCGGAGACCGCGCAGGCGGCCGCCGCCTTGCGGATGTTCGTGGACAGCGCTGGCAGCGGATTGAAATCCCTCGCGCCTGGTGCAGCCAGCGCCCATGTCGAGCTCACCAAACTGCGCGAGACGTCCATGCTCGCGCGGGAAAGTTTTCACGCGCTGGAACTGGGGGCGCTTTCCCTGGGCGCGGGCAAACTGCCGATGTTGGGTGAGGCCTTCATGGGCGCGCGGCTGACGATGAATGGCACGCGCACAGCAGCGATGCTTTTAGGCGTGACGCTTTCGGAAGTGATTTTGCCGTTGGGACTGATCGTCGCCGGCGTCGCGGCCGGCGCGTATGTCTGGCATGAATGGAACGCCGGTCAACGGGAGGCGGAAAAAGCCGCCAAGGATTTGGGCGAGGCGTGGAAGGCGCTGCCAGGGCTGCTTAAAGAAATTAACGACGCGCAAAAAGCGGGACTATTATCGCCAACTGCGGCGAAAAATCTGACCGATATCGCCACGGGTAAAACAAAACTCTACCGCGATTCCGCCGGAAACATCACGCTGAACGCAACCGAAACCATCAAAGGCGGCCAGACAGTGATGCCAATGGATGAAGGCGGCCAGAGCTACCTTGCGCCGGATGAAGTTAAAAACAACACCCCGTTGACTCCAGATGAACAGCAGAAGGTGGCGCAAGACAGGAAGGGATTAACCGCCGAGCAGATTGCCGCCCAGTTGCACCTTCATGAACTTGCGGAGCAGGCCACCAGGGATGAACTGACGGGCATTGAAAAAATCAAGGCGGCCAACCATGAAAAATACCAGAAGCTCCGCGATGAGGCGCAAGCCGCGTATGATTTGGTAAGTGCCAGGGAAGGCGGTGTCGGATTGGACACCAATGGTAATAGGGCGAATTTATCCACGGCGTTGAATAAATTCAACCAAGCCGAAGCCAATGATAATCTGGAGGCCAGCCGGAAATTTTACGAGGAGCAGGCGCGCAAGCAAACCGAAGCGGTGAAGCAGGCGGAGGAGGAGAAAAAGAAAATTGTCACAGCGGAGGAGCAGGCGCTGGCCACTGCACTGGAGGCTTACGCCAACCAGACCACCAACAAGACAAAAGCGTATTGGAACAATGTCTATCAAGCCAAGTATGACCAGGCCAAACACGAGCTGGACAATGAGTTGATCTCCGAAACCGAGTTTGAGAAAAAAGTGGCGGACGCGCGGAAGGAACAGATTGCCGGATTAAGGGAAGCCAATTTAAAACTGGTGGAGGCGCAAAAAGAATCGCTCCAGCTCATGCGCGACCAGTTCGCCGTCGAGCGCGATGCGGTCCAGAATGATTTCCGGCTCACTAACGAGGAGAAGCGCCAGAAGGAAATCAATCTGCTCATCGCCGAGAAAAAGGCCGTGGATGATTTGATCGCCAGCCTCCGGGAAAAACAGAAGCTCGATCCCGCCAACGCCGCACCGCTGGAAGGGCCGATTGTCTCCTTGAGCAACGAGAGCCGGGGGCTCGGTAGCCAGCTCGCCAAAAAAAACGACGGCCCGGATGTCAACAGTTTTAGCGACAACTTCATCGCCAAAATGACGCAGATGCAAAACAGCATGGGCTCGATGGCGCAGAATCTGGCCGGCGTGTTCAGCTCGGTGTTTGAAGGCATTGATCAGGGACTCAACCAGTCGCTCACCCATTTCATCCTCTATGGCGGCACGGTGAAACAGTTCATGGGCAGCATCTATAAAAGCCTGGCGGAATCATTTGCCAGCTCGTTGAGCAAGATGGTGACCGACTGGATCATGCAACACACGGTTATGGCCGTGTGGGACGCCATCTTCGTCAACACATCGCTGGCAAGGCATGTCGCCGGGGAAACCGCCAAAACCGCAAGCACTGGTGAGCAATCCTTGTTACGCATGATGTGGCACAATCTGGTGACCATCGCGCATAATATCGGCGTTGCGTTACGCACCTTGTTTCATATCAGCGGCGAGTCCACGGCCACGACCGCGACGGTTGCTGGTGCCACGACCCGAGTGGCCGCCAACGCGGCGGTGGCTGGTTCCGGGGCTGCCAGCTCCCAGGCGTCTATTCCCTACATTGGGCCCATTCTGGCGGTGGTGGCGATGGCGGCGATTGTGGCCGCCGTGATGGCTGCGTGCGGCGCATTTGAAAAAGGTGGACGTCCCCCGGTCGGTGAACTTGCGCTGGTTGGCGAAGGTGGTCCGGAGCTTTGGGTGCCGGATTCCGCCGGCACCATTATTCCTGCCGGCGCGACGGCGGCCCTGCTGCAGGGTGGTGGCGCGAAGCGGGTTGGTGGCGGCGGCGATTCCCCGGACAGCAACCGCATCGTCTCCCACTATATTCATTACGACAAAAGTCAAATGCTTCGCGACATCGAACGCGATCCGGCGCATGAGATTTACGTCGCCAGCGTCGCCGCCAGGACGGTCAGCAAATTACGAGGATGATCCCGCTTGTATTCAACGGCAACAATGTGTTCCTGCTCGACGACTGGCCGGAGTGGGGACGCGGCAATGTGGCGGTCGATGCCACCATCCCGGTGGCTTATGAACGCGGCCTCACTGGCAAGGAGACACGGCGCAATACCGGAGACACGTTACGCCTGGCATTGTCATGGACATCATTGTTGAAAACACCGGTGCAGATCACCAGCCTGCGGAATTCCCTGCAAGCGATCGCCCAGCAACCGGTGCTCTGTCCGTTCTGGCCGGCGCGCTTTGCGCCCGGTCAAACGCCGCCGGCCACGACGGCGTATTACGTTTTATTTAATGCGGATTACACCTTCAATTCCATCGTGGCCGCCGCCGCCATCGCCGCGCAATCGGCGGCGCTCATCGCATTTCCGGTGCTGGTTGGAATTTTAACCACATTGCCTGATCCGTCATTGCTGACCTCCACCATCACGCCGGTGGATTTTCTTTTCGCAGAAAATGACAGCTCCTATCTCACGCCGCCGGCATTTGTGCCGCCGGCCGGCATTGCGGCTGCAGCCGGGGTGCGGCCGCTGTTTCCGTTCGTGGCCAACTGGGTGACTTCTCCCAAAAGTGGCATGGCGGAATTTGACATTGACCGGGTGCAGATCGGTTCCGGCCGTGGTTTGAGCCAGGTCTATTACAACCAGCGCAACCGCCGTCGCGTGCAACAGGATTTGCTGCTGCGGAATGGCGACGCCCTGAACCTGCTTTCCTTCTTCACGCAGATGGGCGGTGAGGCGCAAGGTTTCTGGCTGCCGGCCAACTTGAAGGAATCGTGGCTCACGGCCGCAGTGCTCGCGACCGACACGGCCTTGCATGTGGATAACGGCGCGGCGCTCGGCACCAATTCTTTTGTTTGTTTGAACGACGGCCACAACCGTGTGCCGTTGGTGGTTTCTTCCGTGGTGGGCAACCAGTGGAATTTATCCGGCGCGGTCGGCACAGCCTTCGCGAGTGCCAACACCAATGTCGAGTCGCTCATGCTGGCGCGGTTCGATGAAATAAAGCTCACCTTGAATTTTCTGACGGCCACGGTGGTGAAGGCGTCGCTGCACTTCAAGGAATTGCCATGGGAAACGGCGGCGGTCGCGGGTGAGACGATTGGAACGACGATGGGCACGCTGCCATCCACCGCGCAGCTGTATGTGTTGACGCTCACGACGCCCGGCGCAGCCACGGTCTGGCGATTTACCAATTTTGAGCGCAATCTCACGAATGGTGGTAATACCTACACCAGCGCACCGATTGAACATAATGACATCACCTCCGAGCCAAACCTAAAGCGGCAAAATACGGAGCTGAAGATGCGGAATTTTCCCGGCAACCCGCTGGCGTTGTTTTTCCCATTTCAGTTGGAGTTTCCAATGACGCTGGATATTTACGAAGCGGATGTGGCCGGCAATGCCGCCAGCAATCTCCGCTGTTATTTTTCCGGCGAAGTCGGTGATGTTGATTTGGATGGACCGATCATGCGGGCAAGCTGCAGCACGCTCTCGTGGATTTTTGAACGCGCCACCGCCCGGCGCATTTACCAGCCGGACGACAACTGGAATCTTTTTGAGCCGTCCAACGGACTGACCGCCAGCGACTGGCAATGGAATGCCCTGGTGGTGAGTTACAACGCCGCCAGCGCCACGCTGGTCATCGGCACCATCGCCGCCAACAACGTCGGAATGAATGGCGCGGCGGTGCTGGTGGCAAATTATTTTGCCGCCGGCTATGTGTCGGTCGTCAGCGCCGGTGGCACCCAATATCGCATGGTCGCCGCCAGCACGGCCTTGGCCGGCGGACAAATCATGGTGCACCTTTCCACGCCGCTGGTGAATGCGCCAGCCGTGGGAGACGTGGTGGCCATCTTCGCCGGGTATGACGGACAATACGAAACCTTCATCACGAAGTTCGCCGCCGGCAACGGCAAGTTTGGCGGTTTTCCCTTCATGCCGATCGGCAATCCGTTTGTGATGAAGATCACCCAGAACCCGAATGGAGCAGGCAAGAAATGAAACCTTTTTTTTCAACCCCGGAACGGCTGGCCTTGTTGGTCAGCGTGGAGGCAAGCTGGCATGGCACACCCTTCATGCCTAATGCGGCCATCAAAGGCGTGGGAGTGAGCTGCCAAAAATATGCCGGTTGTTTTTACATGGAATGCGGCCTGATTTCCGCCAGCTTTAAAATACCCGATGAGCCGATGAATTGGAGTCACGCGCACACCGACTCCTTGATTGAAAAATTCATGGCCGAGCAGGTGGCGGCCGGCCGCTTCGCGGAAATCCCACTGCCGGTGGGCAATGCGCTGCCGGGTGACATGGTGGGGATTCTTTATGGTGGTTGCGTCCATCATTGCGGCGTGGTTTTCAAGGAAACGAAATTTACCCATTGTTACCGGCCGTCTGGCAATCCGGGCCGGGGTGCCGGCCAGACTCACGGCGTCATCATCAGCAACCTGCTGGAGCCGGTTTACCGGCGGATGATAAAAAAAATCTGGCGGCCGCTCGATGTGAATTGACTTATGTACGGCAACCATAATTCACCCCAACCCCAGCCGTTTGGCCTCCAGGATCAGATGACCAACTCGGCGCAAAAAACGGTGCCCGTCATCATGTTTGGCGGCACGCGCAAGATTGCCTTCACGGCCATCAGCAAGGTTTACAACCTGCGCTCGGCCCCCGCTCCTAATTCGCGGCCCGGCAAAAAATGAAAAATCACCTTTCAACTGGGAGGCCCGAATAATATGGGCAGCGGCAAATCCGGCAGCGCCGGCACCACGTATAACTATTATGGCACCATTGCCTGTGGTGCCTGTGTTGGTCCGGTGGGCGAGGTGGTTGGTTTCTCGCTCGCCGACAATGCGGTATGGCCGCAGGGCAAGGCGTGGCCTTCCAATGGTGTGAGCTTCAATGTCAGCTCCGGCGACATGTATGTCTTCGACGCCCAAACCTGGGTGGCGCAACAAAACATGACGGTGCCGGCCAATCCGGCGGCGACCGACAATACCATTCCGGGAAACAACACTGCTTACTGGGTGGAATATACTTTTGTCCGTGGTTCGGAAATGAACGACGATTTCACCATCACGACCAGTGATGGTACCTACTACGGTGTGTTGCGCTGGTATTGGGGCTTGCTCACGCAAACCACGGACTTCTTTTTGCAGGCGGCGAACAATGACGCGGGGGAAACGCATCCAAGCTATGCCGGGGTCGCGCTGGGAATTCCCATAGATTTTCTTCTGGGCCAGGAGGTGCAGGCCGCGCCGAACCTGAAGGCAATTCTGCGCATGAAGCCGGTGCAAACGGTGGTGGTGGGTGCGGCCGCCGGCATCACCGACGGTCAATTGAACCTCGCGGCGTGGTGCGCAATGGTGTTGACCCACTCCAACAGCATCGGCCTTGATCCAGCGCAGCTTGACGCCGTCTCGTTCAATAACGTGGCCACCATTCTCCAAAACAACCAGCTTCTTTATGGCGCTTCGCCGCTGATTGATACCGCTGATCCGCTGGAAAACGTCATCGATGAGATTGCGCAGATGATTGATGGTTATGTCCGGTTCAATCCCGCGACCAGGCTGATTGAGATGGGGATTTACCAGCACGGGGTGACGCCGGCCGATGGCACGTATGTGACGCTGACGGAAGATTCCCTGACGGAACGGCCGCAATTAAAATCAGCAAGCTGGCAGAAAACTTACACCGCTGCCGTCGTTCGTTTTTGTGACCGGCAATTGAATTTTGAAAACAATTCTGTCAGGGCTCCCGATCCGCGTGCCTGGGCGGTGTTGAAATCCAACCGTGATCTTTCGCTGGACCGTCCGTGGATCACCCGCGCCTCGCAGGCGGTGCTGCACGGCTTGGAAACATTACGGGTGATTGGTCATGCCCAATGCACGGGCACCTTGACGGTGCGGCGGGAGATCGGCCGCAATATCCGCGCCGGGGATTACGTCCTGCTCGACGTGGATATCGAACCGAACACCCAGACGATCTACCAATTTTTCCGCGTCACGAAACACACCATTCCCATGACCGGGCCGGTCAAGTTGAGCGTGTTGGCGGATAATGCCTTGGCCATGATTCCCGCCAGTGCCCTTGGTGCGCCGGTGTATGCGAACAACCAAGTTGTGCCGCCGATTGTAAACTTCCGCATTCTGGAAGTGCCCACTGTGCTGGGTGGCCAGCGCGGAACCGTGGTGCCGCTCTGTCAACGCCCGAACAATATCATCAGTGGCTGCCAGTTCTATTTCGACACCAGTCCCACCGGAACCTTTTCGAGCCTTGGTCTGTTTCCGTCTTTCGCGGCCAAAGCGACCTTGCATACGGCCGTGGCGGTCACGGATGGAACGCTTGACGTGGACGTGGACATCACGCAGGCCGACGCTGATTATTTCACGCAGGAATATTCCGCCAACGACGCGGCCAATGATGTCATGCTGGCATTTGTAGTTTCGGCTGTTCCGGTGGGGTCGGCTGATGCCGGCCAGGTTGCGGAGAACGGCGGTTACCAGGTTATGGAGATTTGCAGTGTTAGCACGCAAACGCTCGTAAGCGCCGGCCGCTATCATCTAACTGTTTTGCGCGGCCGGCAAAACACGCTCCCATCGGCGTTTGCCACCGCCAACTCTGAGGTGTGGCTTATTCCCCGCGCTTTGGTGAGTTCATTCTGGCACGCGCAGTTTGATCAGATTCGCGCCAACCGGCTGGTGGGAGCGACGCCGGCCTATGCGCAATTCCGGTTCTGCCCATTCACCTTCGTCGCCCAAACGCAGCTGTCGGCCGCCACCAGCAAACAGTTTCGTTTCCCGCTCAAATCCATTTCCGCTCCATCCCTGACCCTCACGGCGCCGGCGACGTATAATTTAACATTTGCCAACAACACGATTTGGCCGCTCAAGATTAAATTGACGGGAACGTGGAGTGATCCTGATGGTAATCTGGTTGAGGTAAAAGTGCTGCTTCGCAAATCAACGGAAACATCCGACCGGGCAATTTATGACAAGACCTTTGCTCCGACTAACAGCTTTGCGTTGAACTACAGTGTTCCCATCGAGGCCGCTGGCAGTTACACCATCAAACTGATTGCCCGTGACGCCACCAATCTTGTCACGGAACGGGATATTTCCATCCTCTGCACCGGTTCAGGAACCGCGTGCAGCGTGCCCATTATTTATGACCCCAACGGTATTGATATTTCCAGTGCGGCGACTTTTAACGGCACGTCCTGGTCAATTGCTATCAATAATCTTCCCAACGGAGCTTTGATTGCAAAATGCAGCACGCCTGGCGCGGTGATTTATTTCCAGACGAATGGAATGGTAAACAACAACGGTGCGATTCAAATGGGCGTTGGCAGCTCTGGAACCTACACATATTTACAGGGTTCTGTTGAGCCATTGAATGCGCCGTTTCGCGCTGCGGGGTCGACTTATTTGGTGCAAAGTTTTGGCGCGACGTTTTGGGCAACGGCCCCCGGATTTGGAACTTCTGTGAAGATCTTCGTCAACTACGCACCCCCACAAGCCTGATATGAAAATAAAACTCATCATCGCCTCATTGGCTTTGGCTTCAATTGCCTTGGCTTACATGCCGCCGGCTGGGTCATTTACATTGACTGACGCCTTTTTGACGCCGGGTGATTCAGTGACCTTTTATGGCAACGGCGCAGACAACTACACCGGCACAAACACTGGATATTTCACCCTCAATTTAGACGCGAATTATTTTTACTATGCCCCTGCTACGACTGGTAACAGCAATGCCTGGCAGTTTGTAGGCTCGCTGGTATGGGATGGCACGAATGTTTTTGGCTCCCTCCAATACACCACGGCCGACACGAATACCCCTAGTGACTACCAGTCATTCACGCTCACAAACTTTGTGGTTGGAACAAACCTTTTCACGATCCACGTGCTTAATACAAATCTTTTCGCCGTGACTGGGTTTTCAGCGGTGCTCTCCAATCAACCGACGAACACTATTGTTGGTGTGGCTCCCCATTTCGTGCCAGCACCGCCTATTTTATCGTTGGTATTCTTGACCAATGCACCGACCGTGGATCAAATCGGCGGTGTTAATATCGTGAAGCTTTGGTTTAGCAATGACACCGCCGGCTGGCTTACCTACTACGATTCCGGTACCAACGCCCATTCAACGAACGTCTTCAGTCCGTTTTGACCGTCTGCAACCCTTTTGCAGTCCGGCTGCGTCGCCAATGCAGTGAGGATGCTTAACCCTTTTTGCCGGCCGGCGCGGCGATACCTAGATACCCATTTCATGGTTATTCTCCACCCTTTTCATCTGTTAGACCGGCTTACCTCGAAAGACTTGCGTCGGAAGCTTGCCGACGGTAAGAGTTTCGATGTTGCTCTCGGCGAGTTGCGAGCCGCAGGAGCTTCGATTATTGATTGCATTGTTTCGGTTCGTTCGTTTCAGCGGTGTGATATTGCAGAAGCCAAGCGGATGGTTGAGTCGTCGTCAGCTTGGTCAGATGTTGCGGCAGCCACAGATAAGACTTGCCGCGATTTGAGCGATGACAAAACCGTGGCCTAATAAGAAGATAGGCTGCAAAGGTTAAACCAATTCTCCCAAACAAAAACGGCGACCCTTGCGGATCGCCGTTTTGAATTATTGCGGGCGTATCAGATGCCCTTGGCCGTGATATATTTCACGAGGTCAACCACGCGGTTGCTGTAACCCCATTCGTTGTCATACCAGCTGACGACCTTGAAGAAGCGTTTCTCGCCCTTCAGGTTGTTCTGCAACGTGGCCAGGCTGTCGTAGATGGAGCTGCGGTTGTCATGGATGAAGTCGCTGGAGACCAGTTCTTCATCGGTCACGCCGAGGATGTTCTTGAGATAGGTGGTGCTGGCCTTCTTCAACGCGGCATCGATCTCTTCGATGCTCGTGTCTTTGACCGAGCGGAACG
>Ga0208507_1000218_pt1 | contig 41156 bp, 44 predicted proteins | sample CryBogCBH12Aug01_FD_184626 | JGI IMG/M metagenome (GOLD analysis project Ga0208507, IMG submission 184626) | Freshwater microbial communities from Crystal Bog, Wisconsin, USA - CBH12Aug09.1 (SPAdes) (version 2) | ecosystem: Environmental > Aquatic > Freshwater > Lake | place: Crystal Bog...
TATGTACTTACGCCAACCTCGGTAACAATTCACACCAATCCTGCTGATGCTGTTTCAGGTGTAAACCCAATCACGCTTACTACCGCAGGTTCTGGAACGAATTCGCTCGTAAAACTCATACCTGCTACAGCAAACATTGGTCAGACCAGTAACATCACAGCATCAGGTCTTTCCGTAAACTCACCATCAGGAAGCGGCGCGGCGGCATCGGCAGTCGTTGTAGGTTCTGTTACTGGAATTACAATTACATCAGGTGGAACTGGATATACTACGCCTCCTCTTGTTCAATTTAGTCCACCACCAAACCCTCCTGTTAACACAAACCAGCAATTTAGAACAGCGACTGGGTATGCAACAATTGTTTCTGGTGCTGTAACAGCAATTACAATTACTGATGGTGGATTGGGTTATTCAGGCGCACCAACAATCTCATTTATTGGAGCAAATACAACTGGTGCAACGGCTAATGCATCTATAACTCTATCATTTGTATCTTCATTTAATATTGTTTCTGGAGGATCTGGATATACAACTCCACCAGCAGTAAAAATTACTGGCGCAGGGTCAGGAGCAACGGCTATTGCAAGCATTTCAAATGGTCAGGTCACAAGCATAAATGTTGTTACGCAAGGTTCTGGATATGCAACCGCTCCTGTTGTTTCTATCACGCCATCGACTGGCGTATTTATCCAATTCTCAAGCACAGGAACACTTCCATCTCCTTTAGTGGCAGGCACAACATACATTGCACAGCCACCTCTGAATGCCGCTAGTGGAACATTCAGTGTTGTTGATCAATTCTTTAACCCTGTCAACATTACTAGTAACGGAACTGGAACTTTTTATGTTCAACTTAGCAGGGCGTTTTCTATTGGATTTAATAATCAGTGGGAAGGGACATTTTCAGGACTAACAAATGGTCAGCTTGTTCAGTTTGGATCTGATTATTTGTTCCCAACACTAAGCCCAGCTTCTTCCAGTGGTTATATTGCTTTAATTTCTAACACGCTTGCAAAGTTCTATTCAACGCAAGCCGAAGCGACAGCAAATTTTCCAATTACAAACATAAAAGTAACTAGTGGAGGGGTTAATTATTCACTTGTTCCATCAGTTGCAATAACAGGAGGCAGTGGAACATTTACTACTGCACCAACTGCAACTATTGAGCGAACTATTACTTCCACAAATATAATTTCTGGAGGTTATGGTTATATTACTCCTCCATCAGTAACTATTACTGGAAGCGGAGCAACGGCAAAAGCTACAGCATCTGTTGGACTTATATCTACATTATCTTCTGGATACATTTCAGGAACCACTCTCCATGTAACTGCATACCCAACTCAAACAAATATTTTGTCAGTTGGTATGTCAATTATTGCGACAAACACATCTACAGGAATACCTAGTGGCACTTATATTACTGCTTTGGGAACTGGAACAGGAGGAGTTGGAACTTATACGATTAACAATTCTGTAACTTTTGCTAGTTCTGGTAGTCCTCAAGGAATAACTGGTCTTGCAAATGGAATAACTGCGGTAAATTTAGTAATTGGAAGTCAATCTGGCCCATTTGCAACTGCTCCTGTTGTAACAATTGATGCAAGTCCGAATGGAGTCACCGCAACGGCAACTTCCACAATAAATGGAAGTGGAATAATTACAGGATTTACGATTACTGGTCAGGGATCTGGATACACATCCATTCCATCTGTAACATTTATTGGAGGAGGATACACCAGCCAAGCAACTGCTGGAGCAAGTGTTCTAAATGGATCGATCAGTTCAATAGGAATGATTTTAGCTGGAGCAGGGTATACCGCCGCCCCAAGCGTGCAGATCGGTACTCCTTGGTCTGTTAATACGCAGTATTCTATTGGACAGCAGGTGTATTTTGGTTCCTATCTTTATACCTGCACAGCGGCTGGGTCTACATTGGGTTCAGGAAATGGAACTCCAACACCAGCAAATCCAAACAATGGAACAGATAGCGATCTATTCTTTTCATATGCTGGAACAATTGCAACAGCAGTTGCAAATACCTGCTATGTAAGCTCAATTTCAGTTCCAAGCGGTACTTTGGGGTATTCTACTCTACCGACAATTACTATCACGCCTGCATCTGGCGACACAACAGGAACTGGAGCCACTGCAATTGTTGTAGATAACGCGATCACAACGCTTACACTTGGCGTTGGTCAGGCTTATTACGCAGTCCAACAGCCAGCGTATGCAAAGGCGTACATCCCTGCTGGAAACCTTACGAACGGAGCCAGCTTGCTTGCGCCTTCAACTAATCAGCTACTGAATGATGGTACGCTAGTCACATTCCAGTCTAGTTCTTATGTTTCAGGGGCAACTGACTCAGGATTACCTTATCCGCTTACGCATGGAACTCAGTACCAGATCAAAAACTACGGAGCAGACATCTATCTGTACGATTCCACAGGAACAACACCGATTGTTTTTGTAAATGGAAGCATTCCAACGCTTGCCAACGGAACGCTGACGATGAATCACGCCGTCAGCTTCACGCCAGTTCCTTCTTCAACGCTTTCTGTTCCTAATTCTACCTATGACACAGGCGTTCAGGTAATGGTTCGCGCAAATACCAATGACACGCTTCCGAGCGCGCTTATTGGCGAGGCAACATCGTCCACAAATACAATCAAGGACGCATTTGTGATCAACAATATCGCTGATCTGACCAGCGCGCAGGCTTATTACACGACGCCATCAACTACATCTTGGATCAATTCCAGTGTGGTCACATTGAACAATGGCACTGCCTACTATGCTAGGTTTGTGGATGAAAACACCATTTCGTTGTATGACACACTTGCTCACGCAAATGCAGGTGGAACAACTGGACTTGTTTACTACTCAAGCACTGGATCAACGGCTACCAGCACATTCTTTATTGATTCTGTTCTCGCTCCAACGCTTGTTAAAGCGATCCTGCACATTGAGAAGCCTGCAAGTGCTGGGTACATCAGCCTGTATGCATTTGATCGTGGACGCACCAACAGCCTTGCTCTGATCGGTCAGTATCACCCATCCGAGACGAATCCAAAGTACCGCCGAATCAGGATTGGCAAAACTGCGGCATGGGCGCGCATCATCTATCGCACCAAGGCTCCTGAAATCACCAGTGTTTACGATTATATCCCTCTTGAGAATTCTCGCGCCATTCTCGCCGCTCTTCACGCCTGCGATCTTGAAGATAAGGACTTCATTGAGCAGTCTCAAAAATATTGGCAGGTTGCGATTGCCTATCTCCATAACCAGAACGAGAGCATGGAAGGACACGCAATGATGCCTCCTCAAATCAATGGTCTGACCTACGGCGACCAAACCGACCCTGTTATCGACTCAGACTTCTACGGCTACTAATGAAATCGCCCAATATAACGGCAGGAAGGAGGAATAAGGTAGGTAGCGGATGGGTGGGCGGCGCAAATAGCGTTGTAAACCCTTGGACACTTCCTCCACACCAATACAAGTGGGGCGTTAATGTGAATTGCAGGGGCGGCGTTGTTCAAACACGCAACGGATTCAAGATGCGCCTATCATTGCCTGCTGGGAACTTTCAAGGCGGCATCGTTTTCAACTCCAATAAGATTTTCCAACAACAATCGACAATCACCAACCTCTCAGGTGTCGTCATCAACACGCCAGAACAGGTATATACGCCACAAGGTACTGGAAGCACTTCAGTATACCTTTCGTATGTGATGTTCTGCGTCGATGGAAATGTTTATTACGCCCCATTCCCACTGACACAGCCTGCTGACTGGAATGAATACAAACTGACCAGCATCAAGCTAGATCCAAATGTTAAAATGGTTAACTTTGTGATCGCAACTCAGGCGGCGCAGACTGATAGCTCAAACAATGTCACGATCACTCCTTCGCACAACATCGTAATCATCCAAGACGGCATCTCACAGCCTGCTTACTGGGATGGTAGCAACACGACAGGAGCGCAGTCATCCATAATGCCAATCGGATACTGGATGGCATACTCAGGGAACCGCCTGTGGGTAGCCAATGGCAACATTGTTTCGGCATCCGATCTTAGCAATCCACTTGGGTGGACTGAGCGCACGCAGGGCGGAGGAAGAGGTGACTTTGACATCGGCGGAATTGTCACAGGAATGGCTGACTACATCGGTCAGAATGCCGCGACCTGCTTGTATGTATTTACCGACTATTCGACGATCACGCTGAAAAGCGGAATCCTCGACAGAGCGACTTGGGGCATCACTCCAAACTTTCAATCAACCCTGTACCCATCTCTAGGATGCGTTTCAGGCAATAGCATTGCATTTCAAGCTGGACTCATGTGGTGGTACTCTCAGGGTGGCCTTGTAGCCGCTGATGTTGCCAAGACCAGTAACCTTTCAAGCCAAGTCCTGTACAAGGATGTCGAAATGGCAAAGGTAAAGCGGCTCTTGTCGGCTGATCTAAGCGGAGTGTGCGCGGCGTCTTTTGAAAACTATCTTCTGTACTCAGTTCCATACCTAGAGCCAGTGAACAGCGAGACAATGGTGCTGGATTACTCCGTAGCATCCGAGCTTTCTGATGGAAAGCCGCCAGCATGGTGTGGAGTCTGGAATGGCATTAGGCCGCTGGTATGGTCTGCCGATATTATCGAAAATGAGAACCGCCTATTTGCATTCTCCATCGATTACGCGCCAACCAACGATGGTTCATTCAATCACCTGTGGGAGGCATTCATGCCAGAGCGTTATGACACCTACCTGCAAATCAATCAGGATGGAACGACGACTGACTTCGTAAACAGGATCTATTGCCAGATGGAGACCGCGCTCATGGGCGACGAAATGGATTACAAACAGATGGCATTCGGTGAAATCGACTGCTCGCAGATTGCTGGCACAACAGACGTCAGGGTTTCTTATCGCGGAACCAGAGGATACTACCAGACCATTCTTTCCACGCGCCTGCTCGCTGTAAATGATCCATACCAGTACAGCACAAGCCCAAATGCCGCTGAGATTGAAAGCCTTGGATTCCTCCAAACTCAGTATCGACGACTTACAACGGAAAATGTGCAACGAAGCACACAGGTAGCTTCATGCGAATCGAAATACACGATGGATGTGGACAAGGCGTTCAGCTTCCTAATCGAATGGTGTGGTCAGCTTGGAGTTGACGCCCTCCGTATGTACATGGATGAATGGCCTGACAAGTCTGTAGGACTTCCTAGTAGCGACGAGACTCAATGGTGCGTTGTTGGAGAGAACGGATCATCAATCGCGGTAACGCTAGCCGCGCCTCCTGAAGAAAGCGCAGGCAATGTTGTAAACACATGGTCTAGCACACAAACCGCTACAATTACATTGCCAGCAACTGGCACAAGCCCATCGGTATCCGCGACTGCTACGGCCTCCTACACTTCGTACATTTCTCCAGCCGACGCTCAGTCCAATGCGTTCACGCTAGCCCAGCAGGAGGCTACAAACGCCGCCAATCAGTATCGGAAGGCCAACCCATAAGAATATGCCAACGATCACTCAAGCCAGCGTCCCAATTACCTCATACGCAAAGCTGTTCATCAGCCCATACGGAAATGATGGAATTGTTCCGCTGTATTCTAGCATTCCACTGAACAATCAAACAACTGGAGATTGCTTACCTTGTGTATTGTGTGGTAATTCAAATGTCAGGCAGTCTGTGATCCAAACAGAGGCCGCCAACCCTCAATATCCATCAGCCAATACAATATCCTTGAACACAGGCGCATAAAATGAGACACCAAATAAATTATAAATATGTTGCACCAAATACACGCGAATTTGAACAGATGCAGACATTTGCATCTAGTTTTGACCACAGCATTATACCTGATGCTAACACCAATCTTCATGCTTTCTACAGGGGAGAAACTTGTTTTGGGTATGCAGACTCCGTTTTTGTACCTGTGGTGTACCCAGCATTTCACCCTGCTTTAACGCGACCTCAAGATGTTATTCAGGTAATGAACGACTGGCGTGCATCTACTCAGTGGGCTGGAAAACGAGGTTATATTGGAGTTCCATTTAATAATAACAACGGAAAAGGAAACTTCCCTGAAGAAACAATGAATAAGTTAGGTCTTGTCAGATTAAATAGAGAGATATACTCTCCTTTCTAATTATGGGCGGACAAACCTCAAGTTACACACCTCCAATGCCATCGAATTATGTGACGATGGCAGAGCTTGGAAATCAAGGAGCCGCAACTACTGGTGCGCTACAGGACTATAATATGCTTCTTACAACAGGAGCAAAAATTCCTTTACAGCCATTCACACCTGACATTTTTGGAGGTGGGGGAGCGGCTACTCAGGCAGGAATGATATCTGCCGTCGATGCTTTTAAGAATAAACAACTTGAACAGCAACAAAATGCGCCAGCCGCCGCCGCGCGTGAGAACCTCATGCAGGCCGCGCAAGATTACACTTCTCCTGATTACTGGAACAAGCAGATGGCGCAGTACGCCAAAACAACTGGCCTTCAAAGCCAACTTGCTTCTGGACTGGGCGACAGCACAATCGGAAAATCTGCTTTATTTGATCAAGCTACCGCCCAAGGACAGGCATTTAAGAATGCAAATCTTGGAGCCGCTCAAGGCATCATTGGAGCCGCCCCTACAGGCGGTTATATTGACCCTGCTTCAGCAATTTCTGCACAACAGGCCGCTCAAGCGCGAAATGCCCAATCCAGAGGAAAATTTGTTGGTAGCGTTCTTCAAGGGGCGCAGGCAAACCAACAATCTACCACAGATGCAATTAATCAATTGATGGGATCTACCTCTCAAGGAATTAATTCATGGCAACAAAATTGGCAAAACAACGATCAAATGAATATGAATAAATCTGCACAAAACGCCGCTGGAGCAAATGCATCAACTGGTGGTCTGGTTCAAGGTGGTTCAACAATTGCCGCCGCCGCCGCCGTAGTTGCCGCTCTATAATGAAGTTTAAGTTGGAGGGAGCGCAACGCGCTTGCTCTCCTGAAGATACAATAAGTAGGATGAAGCCATTTTTTGAGATGGCTGGCATCACTAGGGTAGGTGACATTACTGGATTAGACAGGATTGGTATACCAGTTGCCCAATGCATAAGACCTGATGCAGTATCATTGGTAGTAGATTCAGGGAAGGGTTATACCAAAATTCAGGCAAGATGCAGTGCTATTATGGAGGGATTTGAAAGACATATAGCCGAAACTGCAAACATAGAATCCATAGATACATCAGAGTCTAATTTGTTAAATTCCGAAACCAGATTTCCAATGTTTAATGGTGCGCCATACATAAAAGATGTGTCTATTAAATGGACTACTGCAAAGACCATTTATTCACAAAAAGAAACCTTCGTCCCATTGAATTGTGTAAAAATGATACCAAGGAATTCTTTGCAAAGTATGTTGTCGGCAAATTTTTCATCTAATAGCAATGGACTTTCTAGTGGAAACACACTTGAGGAGGCCATCTGCGGTGGGCTTTATGAAGTGATAGAAAGGGATCAGGTAACTAGGGTTTTCTGTAATCCTAAATTAGGATCAGTAGTCGATATTGATTTAATACAGGATGAACATCTAAACACATTGATAGAAAAAATAAAATCAAAGGATGTAAATGTAATATTATTTGATTGTACTGGTGACATTGGACTTCCAACATATATGTGTTACTTATGGGACAATGAGAGAGGTAACGCGCTGTGCAGGGGATACGCCGCGCATCTTAACCCTGTAGTAGCCCAAAGCAGGGCAATATGTGAGGCAATACAAGGAAGGGTAGTTTGGATCGCAGGTAGCCGCGATGATATTACGCACGAAAAATTTGTAGCATCTAAGAATGATGACACTATTGAAATGGTTGATTCATTGAAAAATTGGAAACCCAAAAAACATATAGAAAGATATGATATGAGCGGAAATCTATTTTCAGATGACATTGCAAAGATACTTTCATTACTGGAAAAAGCAGGCATTCCTGAACCATTGATATGCGAATTCCAGCACCAGTATCCTTGTAGCGCGGTAAGGATTATGATCCCAACACTTGAAGGGTATTACAATAACTTCATCCAGCGCGGAGCGCGTTCTGTGGCATGAAAATATTTATTGGGCCAACAGGAATCGGAATAGAAAAAGAGTTGTCTGAATTTGATGTGATGCCGCCAGCCCAGCAGGGTGACATTGCCTCTGTAGCTTTGGAAGGGGCAACAACTATAATTCTAATTGATGGATACTTTTCTCAACATCTGTCGCCTTGGCATAAAGAAGTTATATTTGCGATTGAAAAAGGTTGTAGGGTAATAGGTGCTGGGTCATTGGGGGCATTGCGAGCAGTAGAATGTGAGAGGTATGGAATGGAATTGGCTGGTGATATTGCACAATGGTACAAGGATGGAATTTGCATCGATGACTCTGATGTCGCGTTAGCTCATGCGTGCAAAGAAGATGGATACATGAATCTTTCTGTTCCTCTTGTAAATATTCTTTCTACCTGCATTTCATTAAACATTGAATATAATCAAATAATAGAAAAATGCAGGTCGATCTTTTATATGGAAAGGAGTTGGAAGCGACTTGAAATTGAACTTGGAGATGATTATTTCAAAATAAAGAAAAATTACATTAACCAGAAGCAACTTGATACATTAGAGGCCATAAAATTAGCTAAAACGCCCAAGATAGTAGATCGTGAATCACCAAAAAATCTAATGGGTAGGCATTTTATGGCAATGCTACTAAACGATGTGCCAAAAAACGGAATCAGGCCATATGAGACAGCAAAGTTAAGAAAAGAAGCCGCCGACTTCTTTTTACTTACAGAATTTGCTCTTGCATTAGGAGTTACTGCTACTAAAAACGAAATAATTGCGGCGTCTAAAGAAATGTGGATTAAGTCAGGAGTAACTTCACAAGATGAATCAATTAAATGGTTATCTGCTAATAATGTCACTGAAGAGCAGTGGAATATGTTTGCACTCAGGACAGCAATCAGGAACGCCGCCGCAAATTGGCTTGACTCTGCAAGCGGAGGTTGCGACCTTATACCTTTAACAAACCAATATCAAACTCTAACTTTTAAGAATTAATATGGGTGGTTCTCCAACAGACTACAATTCAAATAATTCTACACCTTTGCGTTTTAGCGGAGGTGGCCCTTCCCCAGTGCAATCTCAACCAACCCAACCTTGGCAGGTTCAAAGCACGCACCCAGAGGCAATTGCTCAAGGAGCCGCAACTGGTATAAGTAACGGAATTTCTCTTGGCATGGGTTTAGGTGGATCAAAAGGCGGCTCACAACAGCCAAACTCTACTGGAGGGTATGACACTCAACAGCAAGCCCAAGCCGCCGCTCCGAATGCGGCTGGATACACTAATGTTCAAGGAGTAGGATGGGTTCCACAAGCACAGGGCGTAAATTATCAGCCAGATCAAATGCAAAGAATGTATGGCTATAATTATGGCAATATGTAATCACAACCAATAACTGAATAATATTATGGGAGGAGGCTCAACAGGATCAAACCAAGCGCAATCTGACTCAGCCAATCAAATGGCTCAAGAGCAGATGTGGATAGGATATTTGCAACAACAGCAACAACAACAAGCGGCGATGCAAGCCGCCGCCATGAAAACACAACAGCAGGCGATTAAAGACGCGCAGATCAACGCTTCCCAAAGTTCACAATTGGAAGGCGCACAACGCGCACAGCAACAGCTTGGTCTTCAAAATTCATTTCAGCAGGCACAGGATGCAACTGCTATGAATAATCTAAAGACTGCTACGGCAAACGCACCTACAGGAGGTGCTTTTAACTTAAACCTTGGTCAGCAAACACAACTTTCTAACCTTGGAGCCGCTGGAGGACTTCCTCCAACCGCCGCAAATCAAGCTGGTAGCATGATGCCAACGATCAATCCTGCGGCTACTAATGCCGCAAATCTTGGCACTGGAATGAGGAACCAAATCCAAAGCCCAGCCGTAGGCAAAACTCTAGGAGGGTACTAAAATCTCATGGCTATGTCCTTAGACACAGGTGGAATAGCTTTTACGCCTGCTGTTCCAAATGATGACTCCCAAGCCGTTGCTTTAGCAGGACTTAAACCTATCTCTTTTCAACCTGTAGCATCGCCGCTTCAATTACAACCACTTGCAGGTTGGTCGATGCCATCCTCTCACCCTGAATATGTTTCTCAAGGGATTAGCGCAGGACTAAGTGCAATTGGTCAGGGAATTACCGCCGCTTTTACAGCCAAAAAATCAAAAGATAGAGAAGATAAATTGCTTAAAGATAAGTACGCACATGAAATTGAGGTTGCCAAAATTCGCAAAGGTGTAGGAGGAGCAGGTGGTAGTTCATATATTGACGACCAAGGAAACGCATCTATTCCTGCTGGTGCTACACAGCAAAACGAGAACGGAGAGTTCACTGACGACCAAGGCAATGTGATCACACCTGAACAGGCTGGTCAGATGTCAGATCCAAACGGAATTACTTCCGATCAGGTAAGTGAAGTTCGCGACAGGATGAAGGCATCAATGCCAGATTCGGAATTCCAAAAGATAAAAAACAAGTTTCAGCCCAATTTTCTTCAGGATGAAACATTCAAATACAAACCAGAATTTGGTGCTAAAAAATCCAACATCCAAGTATCTCCAAAAGCACTTGGTTCAACTGCTCCAATAAGTGAAGATAATTATGTCAGTTCAGTACGCAATCCTATTCCTGATATAAAGGCTGGGTTGGATTATGTTTCCGACAAGGCAACGCGCTTCGGAAACTTAGAAAATGCCAGCAGGATGCAATATGTTGCTGACACGCAGGCTGGAAGGACTCCGCAGAATGCAGGTGTTTTTTCCAACATCAAAGCAGTATTCTCTAAACCTGCTCCATCGTATGCTGACAGGATTACACTTGATCAATCACCTGCTCCTGTAAACCAACAATACACGACGGCAAGTAATTATGCCTCGCCACAGCCAGAGCCAACACCAAACCCATTCTATAGTGGGCCATTTGATTTCGCTCCTGCACCACAGCAAGGTCAGACATTTGGAAATGAGATTCCTGTCACAGCAAATCCACCAGAGGAAGGCAAACCACAAACCTACAACCTTGGTCACGCTGGAACACCTGAAGGAGTTCATGAAATACAAGCACAAGGCATTATGCAGGACAGGCCAAAGACTGGCCCATATAGGACGCTTGAGGCCGCTCAAAGAGAAGCCGAAAAACACTATGCAGGTTTTGAGCCTAATGGTGAGGTAACTTGGAGCAGGCTTGATCATGGCTATATTGTAAAGAGACCTCCGATCAAGCAATACCGCTTGGCTCAGATACAAAAGGCAGACATGGCTGGATTGGCTTACCAGAACGAGCAATACAACAAAGATCAGGATGTGACCAAGATCAGGTCACAGCATCGCCTCCTAAATGGATTCCTTTCCGCATATCAGTCAGGTGATCAGAACCCAGCGACTCGCAACATTTCCGACCTTGACTTGATTGACAACTATATCGCTTTCGCTCGCGGATCAGGTTCAGTTACTGGCGGCGGAGTTGCCGTAACTGAGAACCAGTACAACGAGATAAAGAAAAGCAAATCGGTTCCTCTTTCGTTGCAGGCTGGTATTGAGCGTGTATTTAACGGCGAGATGCTTACCAAGCCAGAGCGTGATACTATGCTCAAGACCATGCTTGAGGCGTACAACAATCAGGCTCGCATCGTGAACCAAGGCACAAAGCAGATGCGCGAGAGCCTGAAGTATACCAACAGGAACTTGCCAGAAGCCTTGATGCCTCACGAATTCCCATTACTCCGTAGCCAGACAGAGATTGAGCATGATAAGAACAAGAGTGCGAAGCTGGCTGATAAACTAGAGGCAGAGATTGAAAAACTTCCTGAAGGATCTCAATTAAGGCTTGAAAAAATGAGTGAATACCAGAATCTCATTCAGAACCTAAAACAATTAGGTAGGGAGCATTCTATGGTTACAAAAAACGGCGGCATTCCATTAAATCTTAGTGATCTTGAAGAGCAATCTCTTGAAAAATCTGCTGGATGGCGTCAAGGGTTATTCCCAAAGGGTGCAATCATTGGCGGTGGAGATGCCGACGAGTCTGGCTCAACTGGTGGGCAATAATTAGTCATGTCATCAGCCGCTGAAGCCGCTTTTGCAGAGGGTCAGGCAAATGCATTGCCTGCGTTTGCTCCTGATCAGTCCGCGCCTAAACCAGAAGGTGCAGAGAAGCCCAGCAAGAAGCTATCAGCCGCCGAAGCCGCATTCGCTGAAGGTCAGGGAATAGCTCCTGAACAAGAAGAGATTCCTTTTGCTGAGAAGCTCAAGACGACGCCTTATGAAAAGCTGTCTAAACTCCAGCAAGATCGACTGACTACATTCACTACTCCTGAAGAGATAGCGCAGATCCCAAAGCACATTCCCAAGACTGACGAACAACTTCGCACGCAGTTTGAGCATGAGCGTAGCCTCCCTTGGAATGAGGGAATGAGGACGCCAGAAGACTGGTACAACATTGGAAAAGAAGTTATCGGAACTGGCGTCAAGTTTGCAAAAGGAGCGAAAAAATACGCAGAAGAAAGCCTGTTCTCAGAAGCCGATAAAGATCCATCAGGATATGGTCATCCTAGCATCCAGCCGACAAAAGACCTTGTTTCCAGCGCGGTTCAGCTTCCTGAAGATGTCGCGTACTTCGGCACAAAGCTAGCTGAAGGAGGAACTGACTGGACTGATCGACTGAGCGAGAAATTCGGACTTCACGACAAGGAAAAGAGCTTTGAGAACTATAAGGCACGCTACATGGTGGACATGGCGCACGCTCAGACACTGCAAGAGACGCCTTCGGTATATGGTCGAGTATTGAAGAACGAAATGGCTAACAAAGCCTTGTCGTCAGTCATCCTGAACAGCCTCCCTGACACCAAGACCATCATGGAGCAGGATGGAATCACCGAAGAGCAGGCGAAGGCAAAACGCCAAGCGATGGCGGATCAGATCGCCCAGCAGACCACATCTCAAGCCGCCGCAGAGGAGAAAGCCGCTGACGAGGACATCGCGCTCACTGGATCATTCATAATGCCAGCAGGACTTGGTCTTGGCGAGATGGGAGCAGTTGGACTAGCCGCAGAAACGGCGATGGGACTAACTCCTAAGATCGCACAGGGTCTGAAGTACCTTGGAAAGACTGACGCCGAAATCAAGGCGATGAACGACGCCGCGCAAGCGTTGCAGAAACAGAAATTTGCGGAAAAATTAGAAAAGAGGCAACAGCCATCAATGGTTGGTCGCACCGCAGGCGCAATTGCCGAGGGTGTTGATAAGCTAAAGGCACTTGGAGAAGCCGCGCCAGAGGGACTCAAGAAAGTCCTTCCTGTTGGAGTTGGTGCTATCGCTGGGTATGAGACCGACAAGGAACACCCATTATTTGGGGCGTTGGTAGGCGGTGCTGTAGGTCATGGAGCCGCTCCATTGCTAAAACTTGGTGCGTATGCCGCCAAAGCTCCTGCATTGATCAGGGACATCGACGAGGCTCGCGCGCTAGCGGCTGGTGGTGGCAAGGGTACATTTGAAACGCTTGGATCACTACCTGATGTCAGCGAATCAACCGCTAAAATCCTGCGATTCGGCGGAAAGAATTTAGACAGCATCATCAATAATTCCGTTGAGTACGCGAAGGCTGGCATTCACCCAACATTGGTAGCACTTGCTACTGGCGCACTTGATTCAGCGTCACCAGAAGAAAGGAACCAGATGCTATCGACTGGATTGCTGTACGGAATCGGCGGTAGGGCGTTGCACCATGCCCTTGGTAAAATCACAGGCGTTGACCCTGTGGTAGAACAGCGTGAACGCCAACAGCAGGCGGTAGACGATTACAAGACATACAAGAGCCTTGATCCTGAGACCCAGAAGACCATGAACGGCCTGACTAGCTGGGACAATGTGATCAAGCGTCATGAAGGGAGGGTTTCTGAAGCGTATGCGGCTTACAACGATGCTGTCCGTTCAGGCAGTAAGGATGCAGAAAAGCTGGGTAAAGCTCTCAACGAAGAGAAGAAGACGCTGTCCGCCGTAACGCGAGCCAATGTCCAAACACGCAACGAATTTAGTCGTCAGTTCCTGACTCAGCTTACCAAGCTGAACGAACTTACCAACGGAACGCTACGCGCAGGACAGAACAATGTCGGCGTCCACATCCTAACACCTGACCAGATTTTTGCTAAGTTCAGGCAAGACCCTGCCAACAATGGCATGACCGACGCCGAGGTAATGGAAACCGCTAACCAGCAGGGATTCTATAGCACGCCAGAGGGAGCCGTAGAGTATCAGGCAGGGATGCCAATGGGTGGCGAAAAGAAGTCACTGATCTTTGATCGCACGAAGCCATCAATCGTCATCAATGCCAATCACCTGAAGGCTCGCCAGCAGATATTTGGAGAAACACCGATTGAGGCACTCACTCACGAATTCGGTCACCACATCCGTAATATCCCTGAGTTCAGGGAGGCTAATAGGGACGCCGAAGACCTGCTATTCAGCCAAGAGATCAAGGATCTAAACGGAAATGTAACGGCTACCACATCTGGTAAGTACAGCACCAAGGACTTGGTGGATATGTACCAGAACAACTACATGAGAAACAAAAGCCCAGATCAGATCGAACAGCTTTCTAAGCTGGCTGGACTTTGGGATGAAACGCGCGGTGCGCTGAATGAGCAGGCAGTAGCCGACTACATGAAGGACGAGATCGTAGCGCAACTCAACGCTGGAACGCTTTCAAACCACCTTGGTAAGGATCTGGACTCAGCAACGCTCCATTTAGTGGATCTGGCTACCATCAAGACCAAGAAAAACCTGCTCGACAGGGCGGTTCAGAAGTTCTTTGGACTGGGCGGAAAAGGCAGTCCTGTAGACCCTCTCACAGGCGCGGAGTTCTCACCAGAGGTACTAGCCGCCAATAGGCAGGCCATACGCGCTCTACAAGCCTTGCAGGGCGAGGTTTCGCCTGCGGTAAAGGCTCCAGACGCACCGAAGATCAGCAGGGCGTTGATGATCAAGAACCGCGCCATCATGGAGAAGTACGGAAAGTACAGCGGACTCTTCAAGACCAAGATGCAGGGACAGATTTACGATGCCGCAGGAAACCCTGTAGGCGCGCCTGTTGACATTACAAACCCTGCCGCCGCAGAAGGCGCATGGGCGACTGACAGACAGCTTTCTGGCTACGGACAAAAACCTGATGAGGTTCAGGGAATGACAATACCTGATGGAGGAAGGCTAGTCGTCAGCAAGGCATTCGTTACCGAGGCCGACGGCGTCACGCCTGCGATGTATACGCCTGCGGAGGCCAAGAAGCTACAAAAGGCTCGCAAGGACACCATCATGCAGGCACTGAACACGCCTGATGAGGGAACTCCTAACAGATTTCAGCCTGTAGCAGACAACTCAGAAACATGGCGCGGAACATTCACGCCGCTACAGATTCAGGCTATCAAAGACCTGCCAGAGGGCATCATTCCCAAGTCGATCAAGGATCATATTCTCAAGATCAACGACGCAATTGTCAGGGGCGATGGATCTCGTATGCTTGTGGACTACGCCGCCGTCATGAACGACGCAGGTAAGTACACGGCTTACTCACCAAAGGTTTACGATGTGGTTCCCATCGGAATGCACCTCTCCAAGGACGGCAACTTCCTTGTGACTACAATTTCTGTCGGAAGGATGTTTGAGAAGCTCAACGCATGGAGCCAGCGGATGCCTGCGCGACTATCACCTTGGGGCGGTGACAAGAACGCATTCTTCAAGGAGTTCACCGAGAAGTACCTCCAGAACTGGCAGAATGGACTCGCAGGAGAGACTGGACTGGCTGGTACGCCTGCCGAGGCACTAGCAAAGAAGAACATCTTTAACGACTTCCTCAACCTGACGACCAACGACTTCAGGGGATTGAACGAAGATCGCACTAGGACACCTCGCAGGCGCGGTGATGTGCGCGGAAAAGACATTGATCGCACGATCATGTCAATGCGCTTGGATCACATGGCAGAGTTGATGGACAACGAACACGCGCCGAAGGTTCCTGTGGACTACGGAAAGGCGATAAGGAATTTCATGCCTGATGTTGCTGTTGTTCCAGAAAAATGGACAGGCACAGGAAAAGAGCCTGTTACTTCAAATGACGAGTGGGCGAAAACAAAGATGATACCTCAAGGAGGTCGTAGAGGTAACTATATCACTCCGCCAGAATTCATAACAAAAAAACATGACATCTCCGAGTTTGTTAAAGGCGGAAAGATGTTTGATGCAAACACAGGTGAAGACATCACAGGCCGCATATACTCTGGAGGCTCAATTGACGCCAGTGGTAAAAGGCCATCATTTGCAACATCGGATGATCAGCCTGAAAGTTTAGGAACAGGTAACATTTACAGAACAAACCTGTTTAAGAAGACCGCTGGGCCTTGGGAATGGATAACTCCTAATCCTCCTGCCCATGCCGCTATTGGCGGAAAGAATGGAGATAACCCAGTGCTGATTTCTGTTGAAGGTTCATTCCCAGACGGCGGAGAAAAACATCGTTATGCGTTAAAGACTGATTTTCAAGGCCCAGTTCAGCTATCTAGGTATTCAGAAAAGTCTAGTGAGCCTCGCCTTCGTCCAACAGGAAGGGGTAATGTCACCTTTGGAAACAAAGTTGGTGAGATTCGCATAAAAAATAAAATCCACCCTGTCTACAACACGATCACGATTGGCAACAAGCCTGCCGAGAGCATCACAACCGCTACCTATACCAACCCTCGCACAGGCGAAGTCACCGAGGGAGCCACGCATCGCGAGGCGAACCCTGAAGCACCTGTTGAGGCGACTGATAGGGAAAGCCCAGCCTATGGATTCAAAACGAGTTCTGGGGACATTGTAGACCGCGCAAAGGCATACCAGATCGCGAAGGACGCTGGTCAGTTGAAAGCTCCCACAACGGAGGAGGAGCAGTTCCATGCTGATCGCGGAATCCTGCACAGCGGAATGTATGAGCCGAAGGGTGGCATCCAGTTCATGCCTGCGGATGCTGATCACGCCGAATTAGAGAGACGCTATAAAGAAGGCGATGAGAAGGCGAAGGAGGAGGCGCAGAAGTTGACTGACGAGCAAGCCAAAGCCAAGGGAATTGCAATTGTTCAGCCGCTATGGAGAGGATTCCGCAAAAACCCAAATCCTGAAGAATTAAAAACTACGGCAGGCAGGGCAACAACATCGTTCACTCCTGTAAAAGAAGTTGCAAATCTTTACTCGCATGATCCAAGTTCCTTAAAACAAGGAAAAGGCTCATCTGTCAGAAAATTCTATCTTGACCTAAAAAATCCATTAGATTTAAGAGACGAAGGAACAAAAGTTAGCCTTGGTGAAATTTTTGATAAACTTCCTTGGGATTTGACTGGAACTGACTCCGCAAAAGGAAAATTGGATGCGTATAATATTATAGATATTCTTGATGAACTTTCTGAAAATCACGCTAAAACAGGTTTTGAATATGACATTGACCATTCAGATGATGGATGGTTCAAAATGAAAGATTTTGATGACTTAAAAGAATATATTGAAACAAGGGTGGAAAAAATTGATGAAGCGGCAAAGAATGGAGAAGAAGATGAAAATGCCGCAATGGAGATTTTCTTTGCGTTAAATGATACTAACCTAGATGCATTTGCAATTGCTGATTCTAGTGAGCTTGTTTATTGGCTAAAAAAAGCTGGATACGACGGCGTTATTCATAAGGATACAATTGAAGGAGGAAAAGATTACTTTGAGAAAGAATCTGTAGCAGGCAAGCCCATTGAAGAAGTTGAAGGGATTGATACTGAAGATGATTATTCGCACGATACATATCGTCCATTTGAACAAAACCAAATCAAATCTGCCGAACCATTCACATATGATCAAGACGGCAACCTGATCCCTCTCTCCCAGAGGTTTGATGTGACGAAGAGCAACATTAACTTCATGCCTGACCGATCTCCAGAAGATGAAAAGGAATCACTTCGTCTTCGTATGAGCAAAGAGGCTTTGACTGATGCCGCGCTAAATCAATCAAATTGGAAAAACTGGTACAAAGAGCATCAGGACACAATTGAAGATTTCTTTGGAGACCATGCAAAACTATTCCAAGACATCCTTGGCGTCACATCTCAAGCCGCTAGCGTAAAAGCCAATGTCGGACTAGCACTAAAAGCATTTGGTCAACTTATGCGCGGAGAAGAATTCACTGGATATCTTCCTGCTGTAATTAAAAACCTAAATGCGCTTCGTAATAGCACAGATGTATCTGGAAGAAAGATAAGCAACTACAAAGCCGCTAATGAAGGCGAATCAGCTAGGGTTGTTGTTGACAGGCACATCGCAAGGTTGCTATTCGGCGTCGATACGCCAAGCAAGGCGCAATACGATAAGGCCGAACAAATCTTGACCGAAATAGCAAATGAAATAGGATGGGAGCCATCACAAGTACAAGCCGCCTTATGGGCGCATTCAATCGTCCAATCAGGAAAAACACCACAATCATATGGAGACTACCTCAAACAACTTGAATCCAATGGAGGAATCATCAAACGAATTGGAGAGTTTGCTGGCGGAAGCGCAGGATCTCCTGAAGCTGGCGGAGCAAGGGGGAGATATTCTCCAGCTAGCGAAGCTCAAAATGGAGGAGCAGTAGACTGGGAGTCGTTCAAGACTAAGACGCAGGAGACTGCCAAGCCACTGGCAGGCTTGAGCTTCATGCCAACGCAGAAAGCAAAACCTGCGGTAACAACGCAAAAAGGATACGATGATACATATCTCAAACAGGCATTGAAAGCAGGCAAAAATGGTAAAGTTGCTCTTACTCGACCAGTTCGTCCTGATGAGGCTTTGCCACTTCTTTCCCAACGCATTCCAATCACAGGTGACAATGAATGGTCATCATTCGCGTTTGATAAGGCTGGCAATGTTACTCTTTACAACCATGATGGAAATTCTGTGACATTCAAATACGATCCAGCTTTGTTAGCAAAACCTGTATTCAAGGACGCCGCCATAGAACACGCTGGAAAGGCTGTGCAATTGGCTATGGCTGATCGACACACCGCAACTGGTGGAGATATGGGAGGAATTCTGCACCCTTGGTTGCTGTCAAATATTAATTCCACAATCACTGGAAGCGATGGAAAAGAATATCGCGTTGTATGGGCAAACAATGAATGGAAGCCTGTTCTTTCAATGAAGAACAAAGCCAAGAAATGGGGTGCGTATGACCTCATGACTTATCTTATGGGAAAAGACTCCCATGCGTCTAATTCTCGCTCTGTACGAACTATTTCAAACGAGATTGAGAATGCTCCGATAACTAGGCAACAAAAGGATCTTTTCCTTGTTCTAGCGAACATTGGAATAATGAAGCAAAAAGCGGCTGATCAGGTAAAAAACATTGCAAAAGCAAACAAGAAAATTGCCAAGCATGAAGAGATCCTGAAAACAGAAACAGATGAAAAGAAAATTAACGCTTCCACAAATGCAATTGCCGCCGCTAACCGCCAATTAGAAACAGCACAATCGAAGTTATCAAATCACATATTAAATGATGATCAAATGGCATTGGGTGCTTTGCTAACAAAATACAAAACAGCATACACTGCATACAAAAATGGAAGCAGAAGTGAAGAAAGTTTCTTAAAAAATAAACAAGAATTAGCAGATTACAAAAAATCACAAGAATTTAAGAATCTTGTAAAAGATGTTCATGGCAAGCAACTAGTAAACCTTGATAAAACTTTCAAAGGAAGAAAGTCAGCCATAAAAGAAATGATGAATGTCAATCTAGATGGGTTTGATGTGAATCACATCTTGCATGAGACATCTGATTTTGAAAATGGAAGAATCAATCATTTTGTGGGTAGCGTAGAGCTTTCAAGAAATCCTGACCTTATGGCGGTATATCTTGGAAACGATCCAAAACAAGCAAAACGCATGACCGCGCAGGAAGCGGCGGCGGCGGCAAAATTAAAAGCTGATCCAAACTTTGTTCCTCACGAAGCATACACATGGGCAATGCTTGGGCCAGTTGATGGAAATCACTTCCTAAATACTGAACCAGCAACCCATCTTGAATACTTCCCTGAATTCAGAAAACAATATGCGGCACTAAAAAAAGATGCTAAAAAGAGAAAAGCAATCTTGAATGGTAGTGAAACCACAATGATGGGCGCGATGCGTGATACGCTTGATATGCCGCTTGTAATGAAGAGCCTTTCTGATATAAAGAAATAACACCAGAATGAAGACAACTGATTATATTCAATACATAGAAGAGGCCGATCTCCCTGCCAGCGAAATGGAGAAATTGGGATGCACAATCTATCCCTGCAATGATGGATCTTATTATTGTGTCGATGCAGATGCACCAGATGAGGCACATCAATTAGCAAATGGAGCTAGTCAGAATGACGATGCTTCAATTGAAGAATTTAACCAAACCTAACCATGCCACTACGCCTTTGCTCCTCCCAGAATTGTTTTAGCCGAAATGTCTCCGCCGAGGTGAAGGCTGGCAAGCCTGTCAAACAGGCCGTAGCCATCGCTTACTCACAACAACGCAAGGCTAAGTCAAAGGGCAAATAATTTATGGCAACAGATATACCTCGCAAGGAAGACCTAAAAGACATCAGTGATGCTGTCTGTATGTTCGTAGATCATGGTCTTTTCATCTCTCAGGCACTTCGTCTAGCTCAAGACTTCAAGAAGGTATATGTCTATACGCCTTGGGAAACGGCGTTTCCTAAAATGACATCACAAGTTGGACTTGGATACGATGAATTAGAGGTCGTAGATAGCATTTTTGGGCCTTGGTTTTCTGAAATAGATGTATTTGTATTTCCTGACATCAATTCTGGACATTTACAGCAGTACCTAGCAGACCAAGGAAAAGCCGTTTGGGGGTGCAAACTAGGTGAATGTCTTGAACTTGAGCGTGAAGGCTGTAAGGAAATACTAAAGGCTTTAGACCTTCCTGTGGGTAAATACACCCATGTAAAAGGAATGGATAATCTTCGTTTGTTTTTGCAAGAAAATGATGGGAAAACGCATTTTTGCAAATTGAATAAGTGGAGAGGCACATTTGAGACATTCGGATGTACTCATTACAAAGATGTTGAGCCTAAACTTGATGAGATTGAGCATAAAATTGGGCCTCTAAAACACATCATGGAATTCACCATTGAGGAGGATCTACCTGATCGTGTCGAAGTAGGTACAGATGGCTTTGTAATCGACGGCAAACAGCCTTCTCAGCTTATGGCTGGAATTGAGGTAAAGGATCTGTGCTATGTAGGAAAGTTCCTTAAATATTCCGACCTTCCAGAACCTGTTCGTCGCTTCAATGACCGCATGGAGCCTGTTTTCAAAGCGTATGGATACCGAGGTTGGATGTCATCCGAGGTGAGAATTGGAGCGGATATGGAGCCTTACATGATCGATGGATGTATGAGATCGCCATCGCCTCCAAATGAACTTTGGCAACTGGTCTATTCCAATTTCTCCGAGATAATTTATTACGGCGCGCATGGAATCATGGTTGATCCAGAGCCTACAGCTACATACGGAGCCGAGATTCTTATTCATAGTTCATGGGCATCTGGAAACTGGCAACCTGTAAACATTGAACCAGAGGTTCGCGAGTTTGTGAAGTTACGCAATTCAATGAAAATTAAAGGAAGGGAATACATTTCTCCAATGGGTGATGGACTTCCAGAAATTGGTGCTGTTGTTGGATTGTCTAATAAATCAATCGAAGATGCCATTGACCAAGCATTCAAGAATGCCGAGGGAGTAAGTGGTTACTATATCGACATTCCAAAGGCTTCTACTGAAACCGCTCTTGAGCAAATTGAAAAGCTGGAAGAGTTGGGGTTGAATTATTTCAAGGATGAAAAATCCGAATAATCCTCCAGAAAATCCGCCATCTCCGCGCCGCGAAGAGGACATCCCTCCGTACAAATGAGAATTGACATCAAAGCCGTAGAGCCTGCTGTGATCCGTTACAGCACCTGCGGCGACTGGTGGTGGAATGGCGATGGCTCCCTGCAAATCTCAGTACCTGAGTACGGAAGCCGCAATAGCAGTTTCCTAGTCGCCCTGCATGAGATGGTGGAGGCATGGCTATGCCGCGCCGCGCACATCACCGAGGCAGAAGTTCTCAAGTGGGATCTTGATCACCCAGACAGCGATGAGCCAGCGGAGGAGAAAGGATCGCCGTACATTCACCAACACAACACCGCGCTGAAAGTTGAGAAAATTGTGGCGAAGGCACTTGGCATCGATTTCGGCAAGCATGACCACTGGGTGGTCAACGCCGCCGCAGAGGTCGATAGGCATCTCGACAGCGGAGTTCCTGTGGCTCGCATTACGAAAGAAGGTTCGCGGTACTGGGCTGAGTTGCACTTGTTCGCGTTGCGCGTCAGCGGTGAAAATCATTGCCATGATTATTGGCTCACCGAGTGGATGCGCTCACTGCCATTTGAGGGATGTCCATGCGAGCAACACCTGAAAGATTTTGTGCGATTGAATCCTCCTGACTGGAGTGACTTTTTCAAGTGGAGTGTGGATCTTCACAACGCCGTAAACGCGCGAATTGGGCGTCTCACGATTGATGTCGAGATGGCGAAAAAGATGTGGCTGGATCGTCAATTCTGACGGCGTGACTGGCTGTAGAGCCAGTGTTTATGCGGCTCAAAATAATTGTTGACGAATCATCGGTTGGGTTATAGGATAGCTCCAGATAGTCAAACCACACACACACACCAAACACACACACACATATGAACGCAAAACTAAAACTGCCACACGCATCTGAATTGAGTATCTCCGTTGATAGAATTGGAGACTTGTTCCGTTGCGAATACGAAATCGGATCTGGCTGGAACGGAGAAACAATCACTCACTACGAGGACACTCCATATGAATTGGAAAAATGGATGGCTTTGCGTTTTGGAAAGCGCATAGCAAGAAGCCATTTTGTAAAACAAAATGCTGAATTTTGGAGTCCAACCTGCGTTTCTAAATAACCACACACCACACCACACACACATGAGCTACCCATCAACACCCTACGAAATCGAACTCCACGACAAAGACGGCTATGTGGATTTCATGGAATCTTTCCCAACCGAATGGCTGGCGTTAGACGCGATTCCGCCCATGCTAGCTAAAGCTAGAGCAGAGGCTGTCGAGCATCCTGACTGGTATGAGGGATGCTACTTCAAATTGGTTAAGCATGAGGTGGACGGCATGAGCGACTGGCGTGAACCCATTGAAAGTTTTCAAATTTGATTACCGCCATGTACACTTTTTTATCATCTAAAAAAGAACGCGATAGGTTCAGGGAACGGAATATGAAAAAGCGGCAAGCAAGGATTGAAAAAGCCGAAGCAATGAAAACTGGATACCGCGAGAGAATCTTTGCAAAGCTGGGAGAGATTCCTCCTGCAAAACCAAAAGCTAGCAAGCTGTCGATCAAGATCACCGCATATGCAGACGCGCTGTTGCAGAAGCATTATCCACAACCAGTGCAGGCCAAGCGTCAGCAGGACTACAGCGACCACAAATTCCCACCGACCTATATCGGCCACCTGTGGGAGCCAGCAGGCGAGCGCGGCTTTGAAGACTTCCAGCGAGCCTATCACGGCGTACAGCGCAGGCAGGAGACAGGCAACCTGACTCACGACCTGACGACCTTGATCAAGTCCAAGCGGTAGGCTATCCTGACTCCATGCTAATCCTCCTAGACCGCGACAGCGAGCCTCCGCCAAGCGTCCCACCCATTGAGACGATGGCGCAGTTCTATGAGTTTGTGGTCAAGGACATCTCGCGCCTGCAATTTTACAAGGTATCTTCCGCTCGCTACATGGAGGGGCGATTCTACGCCGAGTTGTACGCTACCGAGGCTGGCTGGGTGTGGAACCTAGCCGAGATTGAGGAGGCCGCGCCATGAGCTTCAGGAGGGTCTGTAGCGCGCTTTTCAACGGAAAGCGATGGCAGATAGGGTTTGGGATGACTGGCATGACAGAAGGCAGGGTCAACGATGGAATCTGTCGTTACCATTCCAAGCGCATCGTGATCCACCGCGCAGTCAAGGGTCGCGTAGTCTCGCTGGAGGAGGCTACTATCCATGAATGCGCGCACGCCGCATTTCCCATGATCATGGAAGAAGACATCGACGCTTTCGCGGCTACCACTGCCAAGGTGCTGGCTAAAATGCAGGCCGCAGAGGGGTCATAAAATTATTTTCACTTTTTTTTATTTTGTTGTTGCAAAACCCAAGCGATAGTCCATAATGATCCTATGAATCGAATCCAAATATACCCAGCAGGCGGAAACATAACCGAACATCCTCTTTACTACAAGCGAATCGTCGCTGGTGAGGATATTTCTTTCCTTACCCATGCGGTAATCGACGGCAAGTACGCTTGCAAAATCTCTGGAAACTACCTGTGCCATGACACATCTCTGGAAGATCAGAACGGCCTTCCTACCTGCTCCACCTGCGCCAAAAAAGTCATCAAAGCTAGGGCAAAAAATAATTAAAAATATTTATTGCAAAACCCAAGCGTAGGCACTACTTTCTTAATTGTCAGCCACACACAACACACACACAACACACACACATGAAAGAGACCACATACACAAACCGCATCAACAACGACAAAATCATCGTGATCCATAACGGATCATTAGTTGAAGAAGTCTGGGTAGAAACCGAGTCGGATCGCCGCCGCAATCAAGCAGGCTCCAGAATCAACTTCCAGTCATTCATCAACCTCCTCAACTATTGGACAGACTTCAATCTGCTAGCCAAATAACCACCACCAAACCCACACACACATATGACCTACACAACCTACATCACCTGCGCCGTTGCCTTAATTTTCTCTATCAGGAAACACTGGAAAAAACGCAATGACTCCTGTCTTAAACATCGCATCTGGGTGCGTAAGGAGCTTCGCAATACCATCAGTTCTCTGCGCGAGATTCGCCAGATTGGAGTCACCTACTAACCCACACCCATGACATACACCGAACACCAACAAGTCGCGATCATCGAACAGACCTGCGACGAAGTCCGCAAAGAGAACGAGCAGTTAAAAACAGACATCCTGTTTTTGATTCACGATATGGAAACCATCCTGCGCCTCAATAGCCTTGGAAAAACCAAGGAGATTGCTGACCTGATCAAACTAACCCTCAAATGACACCTGAAATGATCGGACAAGACATCCTTTGGTTTTTCCAAGGCATGATCAATATCCTAATCCCATTCTCGCTAGCATTCATCGCACTCCACATCTACTACACAAACAAATGAACACACACGAACTATCCTCACTTGAAGGACTACTAGCCTGTCAGATCAAACTGGCAGAGCGTCACGGCCTCGACGAGATCCGCATTAGCGTTCCACGCGCACGCGAGATCCTGCATCAGGCAATCATTGGTCAGAAGCGTTCAGAAATTGCGCCTAAAAAGGAGCCGTTGTTCTTTAGCCGACTCGACGCAATTCACTTCACATCATAAATATATGCTTGACACTGATACCGAAGCGTCTAAACCCAACCAAATGGATACACACCCATACAAAGCAGGCAAAGACGATATGCGTGAGCAATTGCTCGCGTTCATCTACGAACGCTACTGCTACTACCGAACCTTCTTTGGGAAGGAATCGCAAACAGCATTAGAACTGAAGCGCATCATCCTCGACATCCGCGAGGATCAGGCGAAAGAAATCGAAAACATAAAATCAACCGCCACTGATGAATGATCTCTGGCGACCTGCGAGTATCCCTGCTGGATGGAGTGCGGCATATAAAAGCCTATCTGCTCGCTGGGAACTCGTATGTCGTCATGGATTTCATCACCCTCACCCTGATGATCCTAACTTGAAAGCGGACGGCATCCATGCCTGCGATGGGTGCTGTTCCGAGTTCAAAGAGTTTTCCATAAATAAATCCCATGAAATTACATCATAATCCCTGCATCCCATACATTTGGATAATGCTTGATAATCTTGACAAAAGAGGCTTGTTAGTCCGTAAATTGCGTCCTGCGGTAATTATGCCGCTGAAAAATCAAACCAATTTATGTCAAAAGAGCCTGTCAACCACCCTGCCTTCCCTGTGTCAGCCTACGCTGGAGACAACACTAACCCTCCAGTGCGCCCCAACAGCGGCATGAGCATTAGAGACTACTTCGCATCCGCCGCTTTAGTTGGACTCACTACGCCAGCATCAGCAGGCGATCCAGAGGCAACAGCGGAGAATGCTTATGCGATTGCTGATGCAATGCTCCAAGAAAGGCTGTATACTACGCGCAAATAATATGTGGCATCACAATCCTAAAAACCCTCTTCAGGTAAATAAGCCCAAAGCACCTGCCAAGCCTGCGGCTCTCAACGCCAGCGCGGAGGAGCCTAAGTCATCATCGCTGTCATCGCTGAAGTTTGCTACTCCTGAGATTCGCGTCGGCCTGAACAGCGCGAAGTCGTCCATGCCTGATAGCGTCAAAGTTCCCAAGGTATCTACCAAGATGCCTAAAGATAAGAATGTCATCATTCCCAAAGTCAAAAAAATGCCCAAGCGCAAGCTGACGGCCTAACCAAACAAACACCAACACCATGGAAGATACAACATCCGAAACATCCAGCGTAGCACCTGAAGTAGTAGCCGCCGCTGGCGCAACAGGAACCGCTCCAGAGGCTCCCACAAACATTGTGCCTATGCCTGCGCCTGAAAGCACAGAAAACGCGCCTACAGAGGCTCCTGCGAAGCCAGAACCTAAGAACCTTCAGGAGCTTATTGCTAGCATCGACATTGAGAATGTCACCGAGCATGAGATCATCATTGACTTAGTATCTGGCATCCAGCAGGTGGCGGTTCGCGCTTCCATCGCTCTGGGATTACTTGAGCGCAAGGCCAAGGCCGAGGCCGCTAAAGCTACTGCCGAGGCCGCTAAAGCTACTGCCGAGGCCGCTAAGACTACTGAGACTCCAGCCGCCGAGTAATGAAATCAGGCAAAGCCAACAACACCGCTCGCGCTTCCAAGGCATCGGACGCCGCGAGCAGATTGACGGCTCCACGCGCCCACGCCGCTCCGAAGGCTCCTATGGGAGCTAACGGAGAGACTGGCGATGTCCAGCGCGCCGCTAGAAAGGTATTCATCCTGCGACGCAACAATCTATCGACAGCCAATTGACACATTCATTCATTCACACATGGACGACATCGTAAACCATCCGAGACACTATACCGCTCATCCCAGCGGCATTGAGGCCATACAGGTCACCGAGCATATGAACTTTTGCCTTGGAAACGCAATGAAGTACCTCTGGCGTTCAGGCAAGAAAGACGCCGCTACAGAAATTACTGACCTGCGTAAAGCGATCTGGTATATAGAGCGCGAAATCCTACGCCTACAAACTCCCAATGAAAAATAAAAACCCTCACCTCCAGCGTCTCATCAATAAGACTGAGACCTATCACGAACTCATGAACAGCCGTATCTCTCCTAAGACGCGCAAGAGCCTCAACAGCAAGTTGGGCGGTCTCGCGAAGGGCATGAAGATCAAACCAATGGACATGGAGGGAAACAAATGAAAAAAGGTCTCTGGTACAACATCCACATGAAGCAGAAGCGCATTGAGGCTGGATCTGGCGAGAAGATGCGTAAGCCAAACAGCGCAGGCGCACCTACGGACGCCGCCATTAAAAAGTCACAAAAAACATCCAAGAAAAAATGAGCGAGAAGAAATTTAAGAAGGTTGTTACCAATCCTGACACAGGAAAGAAGAATACCATTCGTTACGGCGCGAAAGGATATTCAATCGCTCCTCACACGAAGAAAGGCGACTCCTACTGCGCTCGTTCAGCAGGACAAATGAAAGACCATCCAGCGGCGGCGCATGATCCAAACTCCCCACTGCGCCTCAGTCGCAAGAAGTGGGCGTGCATTGGCAAGCGTTCTGCGCGATGAGCGAGGCTATTCCTAAAAATCAATTCGGATGGGGAGGCGGCAAAGGCGACTACGAACGCCCAGTCAACCGCCGTGTGTTCCGCGAGAACATCGACAAGATTAAGAAGGGAGCGATGCGCGGTACACCTGTTGCAAAGAAGGGTGGAAAAACTACATACAAATATTTATGAAAGTCACAAAGAAACTCGTAAAGCATCTTACCAAAATTGGCAAAATCGGAGGCAAGGCAACCACCGAAAAAAAGGCAAAAGCGGCAATCGAAAATGGCAAAAAGGGCGGCAGGCCGAGGAAACATCCTGTCCGCCAAGCCGCATAAACAAAGGCTCTAGAAACTATTTTCATTTTCTGAAAGATTTTCCTTGGAAACCCAAGCGATCTAGGCAATATTGGTCGTGTAGTCAATAAACACACACCAACACACACACATGAAAAACAATGGTTACTTCATCAGCACAGGCGACAAGAGCGGCTTCTATACACTTCGCAGGATGGACATCGAACCCACCTACGAGATGAACGACAACGGCGATTACGCCTGCACAGGTGAAACGCACAAGGAGACTTTCCTCCAGAACCTGTCCACAGATCGCTCCGAAGCCATCATTAAGGCCAAGGCTCTCACAGGTCACGACCTTGAGATCGGATTTGACCTGACCGAGATCGAACGCCTGAAGGCCGAAGAGTATGCGCTCCGCCGCGAGCAGAAGCAGGCAACAATCCTTGCCTTCATCGCCTCCAATACCAAGTTCAGCGAGATGTACAACTTCGCCGCCCAAAATACTGGCAACACCTTCGCATCAGTTCGCGGAGAGTACGAGATCAGCACCATCCGTGACATCATCCAGAAACTGGAGCAGTACGGATCGGTTTCCGAGTCACAGGTTAACTTCGCGGTAAGCCTATTCAATAGCCTGATGGAAAAGATCGAACAGACTAAGGTTATTGAGGCCGCCAAAGCCGCGCTCATCGCCAGCGGTGCAAAGGCTCCTGAAGGCAAACAAAGTGTCTCTGGGACGATCTTAGGCTTCAAGGAGGTGGTATCCTACATCAATGGTCGTAGCCGCTTCACCACCAAGGCAATCATCCAGCTTGATAACGGAACCAAGTGCTACGGCACGCTGGCTTCTTGCTCTCAAGCCATGAAGGGGGCGAAGGTCTCATTCACCGCTGACTTTCAGATCAGCAACACTGATCCACTATTCAGTTTCTACAAGCGTCCAACCAAGTGGGTTGAGACGATGGCGGAGGAAACAATTGCCGCATTAAAATAATTCTTTACACGCAATCCCAAGCGCATATATAAACCTTCCCTGTGGTCACAAAACACACACACACATCCATGATTTCCATTATGCCCACCAATCTGACAAAAAATCAGATTTCTACTTTAAGAAATTGTGCCAAAAAGCATGGCGCAGTCTTGCGGCTTGATTCTTACGGATTCACTTTGGATTGCGGTTCCAAAATTTGGAAAACCTCGCAAGACCCAACAATGTATTTTCAAAGGGATTCTAAAAACTTTTCTTGTGCAATTTCCATGATGGATTTTGGTACGGAAAATCCTAGATAATCACCAACCAACCCAAACAAACACACATATGGCTAACACCACATCAACCCTAAACTCCGCCCTAGTAGCCGCCCTTGGCGAGCTTCGCAATGTCCCAAAGGACAAAGTCAATCCGCACTTTAAGTCGCGGTTCACATCACTCGACGCAATCCTCGACGCCACGCGCCCTGTGCTTTCCAAGCATGGGCTGGCAATGTCGCAGGAGCCAGTCTATGAGGACGGCATGGCAGGCGTAGTTACACGCATCATCCACGCTGGCGGTGAAAGCCGCGAGAGCAAGCTCCTCTTGCCTCTACGCGACCAGTCCGCCCAAGGCGTTGGCTCTTGTTTGAGCTACGCTCGCCGTTACTCCGCCGCCGCTGTTTTAGGAATTGCTAGCGATGAGGATGACGATGGTCAGGTCGCCAGCACACCTATCAAATCGGTGATCGCAAAGCCAGCCTTCAAGAAGCCAGAGCCTGCGCTTTCGCCAGAGCCTACCACACCAGCCGCCAAGGACGAGTGGGAGATCATGTTCAAGACAATGGAGGCGTACAAGGTTTCCGAGGAGCAGGTTCGCTCATTCCTTCTAGCCAAGGGCGTCGAGGTTCCAGAGTTCCTGATCGACCTGCCGCTCGCTGTTGCCAAGCGCGTCAACGAGAAGTTCGCGGACATCGTAACCTCCACCAAGAAATAGTATGACCGACGAACGCAAAGACAAGATGTCAGGCAGTGCGATGGCTAGCTACGCCGCCTGCGCTGGCAAGTATCAGCTAGAGATCACCTGTCCCCCCAGCGAGTCTGGGGCGGCGGCGATCATGGGCAACCGCATCCACCAGTATATGCAAGATCCCATGTCGATCATCCTGACCGACGAGGAGCAGGAGATCGCAGATCGTTGCCAAGTTGAGTACGAGGAGATCCGAGAGGCTATCGCGCTTGGAGACCCTGACAGCACGACGCTTGAGAAACGCCTCTGGTACGGCGACATCTGGTCAGGCCAGATTGACCGCATCGATCACTTCGGTGAGGAAACCGCGCTGGTAGTCGATTGGAAGACTGGTCGCGTCGGTACAGGCAACACGGCGGCGGAGAACCTTCAGCTTCGTTCTTACGCAGTTTTAGTAAAAAAGAACCTGCCGAAGCTCAAGCGCATCTTGGTAGCCATCGTCCAGCCTATGGCGGCGAAGTTCACCATCGCGGAGTACAACGAGAACGACCTGATCCAAGCCGACGAGCAGATCCAGTCCATCGTCAACGCCGCGCTAGCACCTAACGCTCCGCGCTCGCCATCACCTGACGCCTGTAAATATTGCCGCGCCAAGTCTATCTGTCCTGAGGCCGCAGGTGTTGTATCTCAGATGGACAATGTAAAAGCTGAGATCGTTCCAAAGCTGACCGACGAACAGCTAGGCGATTACTTGGAAAAGATTGACATCCTTGAGCCGTTGTTTGAGGCATTCCGTGAAGAGGCAAAGCGCAGGCTTTTAGATGGTCACCAGATCGTCGGACGCAAGCTGACCTCTGGACGCACCAGCCGCAGTGTTGAGTCGGTACACGACCTCGTACCGCTCTTAGCGGATCACCTGAATACCGACGACATTCTCGCCTGCTGTAAGGTATCACTTCCACAACTTGAGAAGACTTTTGCCGCAAAGACCGAAATGGCTAGCAAAGACGCGAAGATCGCGTTGGAGAAGGCCATTGCCGAAGTCCTTGTGAGCAAGACGAGCGCACCAATCATGGTTCGCGCGAAGTAAACACAAACAACAAAAACCCATGCCAAACAAACCGACAGATAAACAAATAGATATATCAATGGCTCTTGCTTATAGAGCGGTTGAATGTTTAGAAGATCCAGTGAATAACCAAATTGAAGTTATGAAAGATTATCTTCAACTTTTGGCAGATTCTAATCTCATTGATCCAGAAGACGGCGAGAAATATATCAAAACGGCTATTCATGCCGCAGTCGATTCTATCCTCGACGCAGATAGCGAAGAGGCAGAAGAAACCAAGCAGGAATCCTGCTGTAACAAGTAAACAAGATGGCATACGAACATAAAGAAGGTAAGGGAACGATTTTCCCTAACGACTACAAGCAAGATGACAAGCATCCTGACTATCGCGGCAAAGCGATGTGGAAGGGCGAGATCATTGAGATCAGCTTGTGGGAGGGCGAGACACAGGGCGGCGTCAAGAAGTTTGGCGTTGCAATCAGCGAGCCTCGCGCACCGAAGGACAAGCCTCAAGGCTTCATCAAACAGAACGCGCAGGCGTACAAGAAGCCTGAACGCGAAGACGACGGCGACAGAATCCCATTCTAAGAATGAGCGCAGTGGTTGCAAAGAAGGGCGTCAAGGACGACGACACATTCATCTGCGATGACTGCGGAGATCCCATCATGGGTAACCGCATCATCAATGGAGAGATGGTCTATTATGTGAAACAGGATCTATCCAACCCACATAACAACCGCTATCGTTGTGCCGATTGCCAAGACGACCTTTGGAATAATTACTAATCATGGAACCTATCTCCTTCATCATCCCTGTGACGCCAGTGTCCCTTCAGAATTCTGGCAGAAAGGTGATGGTGATGGGAGGTAGGCCAGTCTTTTACAAAGACAAAAAAGCGAAGGACTGGATCAAGGTTGTTGGCTACTACGCCAAGAATTACACGCCAGACCAGCCATACGAGGGAGCCATCAAGCTAACGCTGACATTCGTCATGAAGCGGCCTGTTGCGTTGAACGCTAAGAAGTTCAGCCAAGGGCGCATACCTGCCGACAAGCGGCCTGATACCGACAACCTATGCAAGTGCCTCACCGATGCGCTGATTGGGTTTTGGGTTGACGACGCACAGATAACTACACTACAAGCATCAAAGTGGTTCGCGGCTCGCACAGAGATGCCACGAATCGAAGTGCATATCGAACCAATAAATTTACAAACACATGGACAGCCAGAAAGCATTTGAGAAGTGGTACGCTACTGAAGGAATCAGGACGCCAGTACCGAAGGGCGAACACGATCACGAATTCTATCAGCGGATTGCATACCTAGCAGGCGCAGAATCCGCGATGAACTACTGCATCGATGTAATCGATCAAGTCGAGACAAAGCTGAAAAATAAATGAACTACTACAGCTTCCATGTGGGTGACTTCGCCGCCCACACATCACACCTGTATCCAATGGAGGAGCTAGCGTACCGCCGTATGCTCGACCAGTATTACCTAAGTGAATCACCACTGCCGCTGGACGCAGAGCGCGTTGCACGCCTGATCGGAATGCGCGACCAGTCTGCTATGGTAGCGGAACTCCTGTCTGAATACTTTCTGAAATCAGAAGATGGCTGGCATAACAAGCGCGCTGATTCCGAAATCGCCATCTATCAGGCCAAGGCTAACCGCGCGAAAGCCGCAAATGCTTCGCGCTGGTCAGAGAAGAAGTCTGATGTGGATCTGAAATCAGAACGAAATCAGCTCCCAACCAATAACCAAGAACCATTAACCAAGAAGTCTTATATAAATAAGAAGAAGGTATCCAATCTTCCTGACGAAGAATGGATCGCCGCGCTCAAGGTTCAATACGACTGGATTGATTTTGAAACCGAGTTCAGGAAGATCGACTCATGGCTGGCAGTCAACCCACAACGCCACAAGACTCGCAAGTTTCTTATCAACTGGCTCAACCGAGTCGAGAGGCCAGTAAAGACTTCAGTAGCAGGCACACAAACAACCAACCCATACTCTGGTATATTTTAATCATGGAAACGATTTCAACGAATTGCATAGATTGTCAAAGCACTTTCGATGCCGAAAACATTACCTTCAACGGACGCACCCTGTTCAGTAACTCCATCTGTCCCACCTGCCTCGATAAGCGAATCGAAGAGTCAGATAGCAACCGCGAGCGCGAACTCCTAGAAGGGCGTAGGAATGCGTTTTGGAGTGAAGTGCCAAGATTGTACGCAGAAACGGATAAAGTGCGCCTACACGCCAACCTAGCGAGCGCAATCGATAGCTGGGAGTATTCACCCAAGGGTCTTGGCATGATCGGAGCTTCAGGAGCAGGAAAGACCAGAGCCGCAGTAGAGATTTTATTCAGGGAACACGAACTGGGTAGGAGCATCTGCTTCCTGAAGGCAACCAAGCTAACCCAGCACGCTCAGGATAGGTTCAACAACGACGACCAGATCAAGCACACCGCCGAGATGCGACTCCGCAAAGCCTATACCTGCAAGTTACTTTTGATCGACGACCTTGGTAAGGGACGCCTGCCAGCCAGCGCGGAAGAACTTCTTTACGACCTGATCGACGAGCGTTCAGAGCGCGGATTACCTATCATCTGGACATCCAACGCATCTGCTGACGATCTCTATGAAATGCTATCTAAAGACAGGGGGAAGGCAATCCTGCGCCGCCTGATCGACTTCTCATCCATCGTAACCATATGAACGAAATCCTTTATCTAATCGAAGAGGTAAAGGATCACGATCACCGCCAATGGATAAAGAAATCACTTTATAGGTCACTTAGCGATTGTAGAAAGCGAGCCAAAATAAAAAACATTAATTATAACATTGACCAAAATGACATTGACCACCTCTTATTCATCAACTCAGACCGCTGTTCAGTTTCAGGAATCAAATTCAAACGCCGTGATGAAAGCCACTACCGAAACCCATACGCCCCAAGCATCGATAGGATCGATTCCTCCAAAGGCTACATCAAGGGAAACATTCGCCTCGTCGCTTACTGCATCAACAATGCCATGAACGAATGGGGCGAGGACATCATCAAGGAAATCGCAACCTCGTACTACGAGTGGAACACACACATATGAACCTATTCAAACGCATCGCCTGCTACCTATCAGGTCACTTCATCGTAGTCACACACACCCAACCGCGCCACCTCCAGTGCCTGCGCTGTAACAACATCTGGAAGAATCTATGAAGACAAACACACAAACAAAACCAGCACCCAAGCTCAAGCGCGGAGACTGGAACAAGAAAAAGACAATGCAGTTCTGGGCTATGCACCCTTCAGGCCGCGAGATGTGGGTCACGCCAGAGCGCATGGAGAAGGCCGTCCTAACCATGAAAATGAAATGGTAATCCACCCTGAACCAGACCCTGACGATATATGAGACCCAAAATCATCCTCACAACTGAAAACAATCAACCTGAAAAACCAAGGTGCGTACTTTGCAATCATCCAACAGACATCTACAGCGACACGCGCCTCTGCGAAGTCTGCGATTCATCACAAAAGATGAAAGGCATCCCTTTCCCTGAAATCACCGATCACGACGAACAAATTTGTGAAGTATTAGCTTCAGATGTTGTCTTTTACAAAGAAATGATCAGGTCGCTTCGTAAATGCCTCGCTCAAGAGAAAAAAGCGCGCCGCAAGGAAGTCAGGTCACTCCATAAATCAAACCTACAAAACAAGAAAGAACGCGATGAAGCAAAGCTCGCATTCAAGATACTGGGAGACAAGTACGACCAACTCATCAACGACATCAAAGCCAAGTCGCAATGATCAGAATCGATATCACATCTGATATCAGATCAGAAGCAGAACGCCGCGACAAAAATGCATACTATCGTTATGGAACAATCGCGACCAAACTCACAAACTCACGCCGCCACGGCTTCATCGCAGAGGTAGTCTGCCAGCACACGCTCGCAGGCATGGAGTACACCAACGAGAACGAGATTGACCTACGCAACTGGATGGGCGAATCGTTCGATGTCAAGTGCCACACGACGAAACAAGAGCCGACGCTTTACGACGCTTGCACAATTCCACAGACCTCAAAGATCCACACCGACCACCTCATCTACTGCTACGCCAACGACAATAGCGTATGGATAGCAGGACACATACCAACCAAAACATTCTACGCCATCAGCGAACTCATGCCAGTAGGCCACCAAGGAAAATACTTCACTTACGACTATGCGAGGTATGAGATAATTGCTGGAGATTTAGATCCAGTAACCAGTCTAATGCCAATAAAAAGATAATGCGCTGGCTCAAAAATAACCATTTAGTTATGTTAGAAGTCAAGCATATAATCTATTTACTCTGATAGATTTTATTATTTACTATTATTGCGTAATAATTACTTATAAGAGAAAACCAACCGACCTTTTCTATGCCGATCCTCAAGAACCCTGAACATGAACGCTTTGTGCGCCTGCTATCCCAAGGATTGTCTCAGGCCGACGCCCTGATGAAGTGTCGCCCCAATATCAAACGAGAATCCGCTGGCGTGCTGGCATCGCAAATCGCCAACAGGCTGGAGGTGAAGTCTCGCTTCGCGGAGATCAAGGAGTTAATCGACAGCCAGTTTGCTATGGCACTAGGTGAGAAGCGCGACCTGTTACGGCGGATGGCTCTGGGCGAAGTTCCTACCAAGATTACCAAGAAGTCTAATGGTCAGGTTGAAGCGACTTTCGACAAGTTGGCGGCATTGCAGGCGGATGCGAAGCTGGGAGGCGAATACGCGCCTGAACAACACATCGTGACCAGTGGGCCAACCCTGAAGCTGGAGTTCCACGGCGTAGGGCGCAACACCAACATGACGCCTGCGCTGGAGGAGGAATGGAAACGCCTGAACGCGCCGCCTGAAGTCAGGACATACAGCGAGCCTGTCACCATAGAAGCAGAGTTTGAACGCTATCAGGACATGGACATCGACGAAGATCCGCCATCCATGAAGGAAGTTACAGAGATAATCGATGAGGCGAACACCTAAGTCCACTATTTATGAGTGGTATTATCTGTAGTTATGGATAACCTACTCTGATGACGGCCTCAGATATGCCAATTATCTCCCATGTTACATCCGTTCTATTCCTGATCGGATTTGCTGTATTTTGCTGGATTATCTATAAAAAGACGCGCAAGGTAGTTAAGCGAGGTAATAAAGCCGCTAGGCGCAGGAAAATCGCAGGCTTTTAATTATCCAATTGACATAAGGTATGTCGGCGGCTAATAGTCATGAATGGCTACAACTTTCACCGCTGGTAACATCTACCCTACTAGGAACGCCGCCCTTCATGGCATCAACCCTGCAACGCAGGTGACCAGCACGGCCGTAGTGCCTCTTACCGAGAACTTCGTCTGCCACGCCATTACCGAGGCAAACGGCGTCTTCCTTGACCACACGAACAACACGAAACGCTACGAGCTTTATTTCGACGCCAATGGTCAGTTCATCTATCCATATGGCAGGTTTCCCAACGCTCCGATCTGCCACTCCAGCTACACGACTGGCGTAGACAATACCAGCGGCGCAAACTAATCCCTTATGGCAGTAGCCATACCGCCAACAGGGTGGAACTATCAGTACCCCAACGCTGATGGCTCCTACACGCGCATCACGGCGGCTACGCTGGATGACCTCTATGTCAGGGTAGCTGAGTATCAGCTTGGGCCAGCCAACTGCACGACGCTCGCCTGCCTGATAGCCTACAACGCGCAGATCAACGCTCTCCTACCTACGATCATCCCTGCTGTCAACGCCTACCTATCAACCGAGAAGGCGGCTGTTGAAGCCTGCGCCGCGCGTAATAGAGGCTGTTGTTCCTACTAACGATTCTTCTTTGACGGCTTTGCCTGCGGCTTTGAGACCGCCCTGCCGTAGATGGTCTTCTCGCGGATGGCGTCAGGCAGGTCTCGCACGAATATCTTCAGGCGCATGGCGTAGTCAGGACTCATGAGTGTGATCAGGTGACTGAACTCCTCACCTTGCGACGCCAGCTTGGTGGCTTCGGTGAATGTGTGTGATTGAAGCTGGTCGTATTGGTTATACATTGACGCGAAGGCTACCACAATATAGGCAACTATGGCAATGAATCAACAAACAGAGGACACAGGATATAGGCTAACGCCGCCACATTCCATCAAGGTTTTTCACGCTCATGCCGTAAATATTCGCAAGGAGGCGGATAGGGACGAGGAGCTTGGTCTGTTGTATGCGGCTCAGTACATCATCACCGAGACGGCTAAGAACGCTGTTGGTTTGACTGAGATCGACCTGCCGACGGCTGAGATGGTGGTGCGCCAGTATGTGATGCACCTACTGAATCACGACCAATTTGAGGCGGCGGCTACAATCCTTTGGGGAGCGGCGGTCTATGACTGGAGACCGAAGAGTTCGCGTGACACATGGCGGTGTCTGTTCGCTGGTGATCGCGTGCTGGTACAGGGCGCAGGTGCTATGGGCAAGAGCTTTGGGGCGGCGGCATGGTTCTACTTGGACTGGTATCGCGACCCTGAGTACACCTGTATCAAGGTGATCTCGCTGACGAAGGAACACGCCGAGCGGAACATCTTTGCGAACATCAAGACCTTTCATCGGACTGCGCTGGTGAAGCCGATCACCGATCAGGAGGACAAGTCTACCAGCATTCAAGTTACCAACGACAGCAAGCAGGGCATCCATCTGGTAGCCATTCCGAAGGGCGAGAGCGGTCATGGAACCCTGCGCGGATTCCATCCCATACCGAGAGCAGGCAAGGAGCATCCGAAGTGGGGAAGATTGTCGCGCACCCATGTGGTGTTGGACGAGGCCGAGGAAGTCCCTGTCGGCGTCTGGGAGGGTATCAACAACATCTTGTCCACAGCGGATACGGAGAGTCACAAGGGTCACATCAAGATTTTTGGCGCGTCAAATCCGAGGGATAGGACTAGCAACTTCGCCCAGCGGTGTGAGCCGAAAGACGGCTGGGCATCAGTGGACTGCGAGGACGACTTTGAGTGGGACAGCAAGGAGGGATACCATGTGTTGCGACTGGACGCCGCTCGCTGTGAGAATGTGATTGAGAAGCGGATTGTCTACGCTGGTCTCCAGACCTATCAGGGTTACATGGGATACATCTCGCGCGGTAGGACTGCCGAGGCGATGACGATGGCTCGCGGCTGGTTCCCTGAAGAGGGCATGGCGATGGGGATCATCACGCCTGCCATGATGGACAACGCGCTTGGTATAGTGCGCTTCATTGGGCCTGTAGTTCCTCTGGCGGCGTTTGACTTGGCTCTGGAGGGTAACGATCAGGTGATGTGTTCCTACGGACGATTTGGGCTGTCTGACGGCTGGACTCCTCAGTCTGGTCATTTCATTCCATTCAAGACGGCGAGGGTGGTGATGCAGTTGGACTCGCAGATACCATTCCCTAAGAAGGCGACGCTGGAGCAGACACAGGCGATCATCAAGTTTGCGAGGACGATGAAGATTGCACCCAACTGGCTGTGTGTGGACAGGACTGGCAACGGCGCAGGCATTCACGACTCCCTGTGCAGTCTGTTTGGTAGCGAGGTGATGGGAGTCAATTACTCATGGGCGGCTAGCGACACGCACATTCTGGGCGACGATAGTCAGAAAGCATCGGAGTTATACAACGGCGTCGTGACCGAGTTGATTTTTGGATTGGCGAAGTATTTGGAGTTTGAGTACCTGAAGATCAGTCCCAGCTTCAGGAATGAGGATCTGATCCGACAGGCTACGGCTCGCAGGTACAAGCAGAAGGGCAAGGGTCTAGTGCGCGTCGAGAGCAAGGGCGACTACTGCAAGCGGACGAGGAGCAAGTCTCCTGACGCATTGGATTCGCTGTCGATGCTGGTCTACCTGATGCGCCAGCGCGGTGGGGCGGTAGCTACAATGACCGAGACGAAGCCAGAGGGCAACTCGCGCCAGCGTGAATTGCAGAGCCTTGTTGACAAGATGGAGTTTGTTGATATGTCTGATTAGCTATGAATACAGACAACCCATTACCAAAGTTTCCGTACACAGGACGGCGGTTTACTAGCACCGAGGCGTTCTTGGATGACAAGCCGATCCTTCCGTACCATGAGGTGACCATTGAGGATAATGTCGCATGGAAGGTAAACCCTGACTGGGTGAGCGCGCCATACTATGAGGTGTTGGATCACCAGCCTGAAAGTGGCTACTTCAGGAGGCTGAAGGAGATATGAATCCGAAACATAAATGCCCAGCCTGCGGTACGGAATGCAAGCCACACCAGTGCAAGGCGTGTCAGGAAAAAGCGGCTATAGTCTACAAACGCATGGGTAAAAATAGGCCATAACCTCATTATAGAATCGCATTTACTCTGTAAAATGTGCTATAATCGGTAAAAAAATTTCATATTACCCTTTGGTGTAATGGGAACACATCTCCCTTTGGAGGAGAGATTCATGGTTCAAGTCCATGAGGGGTAGCCAATTTATAGGGAGTTTAGGGAGTTTAGGGAGTTTACAAACGCTTGACAGATATTCATAAGTGCATAGGATTTGTAATCTCGTGGGAATCTTCGGTGAACCACTGCTCTGATTGATCTGAAAAGACTCGGTTGGATGCTTATAATCGGAGGAGGCTTGAGGGGGTGAGTCGAGAGGCTAACGCTAGTTTACTAGGGGGGCGGCATCGAACATTAGCGACCTGAACCTCCTCCGACATTTTTTCTTTTCTTTTTACCAGCTTAGGTTTTTGATTGAGCTTCATGAATACATCAACCACCGATACCACACCAACGCCGAGGACTGATGAGGCTTGCGAGGCAATGGGCTTAAAAGCCTTTGTAGTGCCAGTAGAAACCTCTCGCCAGCTAGAGCGCGAACTCGCCGAGAAATCCAACGAGGTCGCAAGGCTTCGTGAGGAACTTGATCGCCTTAAACGAGGATGCCAAGGGTCATGCTACGCGTGTGAACCAGTTGGAGCAATGAACCTCAAACTAGAAGCCGAGGTCGCAAGGCTCCGCGAGATAGTGGAGCGATACCGAGCCGAAACCTGTCCTTCGGAAAAGGACACATCCACCGAAACCTGTCCTTCTCAAAAGGACGACCAATGGCGAGAGCTTGGCCCAGACGAGATGATCCAAGAGGGTGATGAACGCACAGACTTTTTGCATGGGTTGGCATGGAGAAAGGTTGAAAACAGCATCGGCACACTTGCTTGGAAATGGACTACGCTGAAATTCCGCACCCTCCGTCCGTTGCCAAAAAAGAAAGCTCCAACAAAGTAATCTGTTAATAAAACCGCTACATATTTTTAACAGCTATCATTCAGAAATAGTAAATGACATCTACTATTCCTGTATATTAATGCACGCTACAAAGAAGCATTGTAGTGATCACACTACATACTTTGCACTTGTGTAACAGATCGTAGACATCTCTCAAATGTTGATGATCGTAGACACCTGATTAATCACCGCATTATACCTGATTGGGTATGATTCCTGAGTGATAAATCACAATTATCACCGCAAGGGTATATTGTCATGTCGATGAATCCGCGTTTTCTGTACATGAGAGCGTTGATATGTACACGCTATCGACATTTTCTTTATACAACGACGATTTAAGTAAAGTGCGCTTTACACAAGATTGCAGTATTCGTAATGTAATTTATATGAGTAATCCACTTCCACTTAACTTTTTAGATAACTATAACACACACGGCGCGGCTATTGACCTGCCTCACGCC
>Ga0208507_1000222_pt1 | contig 40746 bp, 44 predicted proteins | sample CryBogCBH12Aug01_FD_184626 | JGI IMG/M metagenome (GOLD analysis project Ga0208507, IMG submission 184626) | Freshwater microbial communities from Crystal Bog, Wisconsin, USA - CBH12Aug09.1 (SPAdes) (version 2) | ecosystem: Environmental > Aquatic > Freshwater > Lake | place: Crystal Bog...
CATCGGCGCTTGCAACACCGCAAGCTCGCCGCCTAAAAGCCAACCCCAGACGAGGCCCGCTCTCAGTTATAACGCCACGCTCTTTGCGCCAAATGTTTCGACGACGGACATTTTTCAATAGAATTTAATCAAATATCTTCGTTCCAAAAATTGGCGTTTGAGCACTACAAAAAATCTTATGATTTAATTTCATCACTGCCCACCATAAATTCAGACATATCGTGGCAAGACGAATATAGAAATCAAATCAAGAACTTCGACAAAATCATGAAAGATCATTGTTTCGTAATGATGAAGCGAGCGGTAGTTGATGGAAAATTAAATGAAGCCCAAAATATATGGCGAGAATTTTCAGAAAAATACAATGCAATGCTTGGGCGATTTGCGGAACAATGGGGGGTTGGTGACAATGCTAGAACTTGAGACATGCTTGGCACGCGTGGAGATGTACAAACAAAAATGCGAAGACGCTGGAGTTGAGTGTGTTAAGCTAAATGATATGAAGAGTGGCTGCGCTAATAGACGCGCATTAAGAGATATATCCCTAAAAGAACACGAAAAAAGCATAATTGAGAGCCTAATTAAAATTGAGCCCACTGACTTATGGGCTGTCTGAAAGGCCCAAAACTTAACTGCGAAATTTATGCAAAAGCAGGGAGTGTGATTATGGGAAATCTTGAGCAACTTCTGAAGCAAAAAGAAGATTTGGAAAGGCAAATTGAAGAAGCATTGTCTGCTGAACGGGGTAACGCAATTTTGCAGATCAAAAATATCTGTCAGCAGTTTAATATCAAATATGCTGACCTGAAACCGCATTTAACCAAACAACGCAGCAAGCGCGTCACAAAGCTTTCAGCAGGCAACGGCACGGCTTGAAGGAACTGTTATCGTGACGGCAGGTGAAAGCGAACAAGATGTGAAGCTTCGTCTTTTGCTTGGGCGGCTGCAAAAAGGGCAGCACGCTTCAAATCGCGAAATGCGTAAAGCACTTGGCGATGATGCATATGCTGACTTTGAGGGCGCGTGGCAGACGCAGAAGGATTTGCGCGCGCAACTCAAGAATAAACCAGACGCGATACGCGAGTATGAGGCGCTGTTGAAGGCAGCTATCTTTGCATACAGCAAAGCGGATGCTGCAAGCACATCAGGACGCAACAACGCGGCGCGTGCAGGAATGCAGGCGGCAGACACGGCATTTGAAAAGCTGTACGAGCGACTAGGAGAGATGGTTGACGCGGACAGCAGCTTAGCTGGCTGGTTTGATCGTGAGGTGCGCTGGGACGCAGCGAATGCACCACCACTTTGTCCAGAAGGCGCTCCAAAGGTCGTCACGAGCAAGAGCCAGGACAACAAAGGGGGCGGAATTGCGGCGGGTTTACGCGACAAGCGCGACGTGAAGGTTGCGACGATTGAGCATAAACTTGATGAGCTTGCTATGAGCGATGACGACAAAGCTGCTGTGGCTGCGAGGTTGGCAAAGGGCTTGAACAGGGCACGTTTGGGTAAACGCTAACGTGACGGCAAAAAACTGCGCGACGAATGTCACATTTAGGTCGATTTCCCAATTTCAAGACAGCAGATGGGTTGGGTCTTAGAGGCTAATGTGACGAGGAAATATGTTAGTAGGGTATGCACGTGTTAGCACAACTGGGCAGAGCTTAGATGTGCAGTTGGGCGAGCTTGCAGGGCACGGATGCGAACGCATTTTTGAGGACAAGGCAACGGGCACAAATCGTGAGCGTGCTGGTCTGATTGAGATGGTGGGCTTTGTGCGTGAAGGCGACACGATAGTCGTTAGCAGGCTTGATCGTTTTGCGCGTTCGTTGAGCGATCTTTTTGAACTGCTAGATCAGCTTGCGGCTAAGGGCGTAGCGTTTCAGTGCATCCATCAAAACATCGAGACGAGTAGCAGCACGGGCAAGCTGACGTTGGCAATCTTGGGTGCTGTGGCGGAGTTTGAAAATGACTTGCGGCGCGAACGGCAACGCGAGGGAATTGCAAAAGCGAAGGTCAACGGCATTTACAAGGGACGTAAGGCAACGGTGAGCGTGGAGCGTGTGAAAGAGTTGGTGGCGAACGGAATTGGCATCAGCGAGATTGCACGACAGCTTGGCTGTCATCGTCAGACTGTATATCGTTTGGCGCGAGCTTAGGCGAAATTTACTATGTAGATAATTTTCGTGCGAAGCATTTTTTACGCAGATAATTAAATTTCGCGAGTGCTAAATATATTCGTGAGCGCACAGCGCTTGCACACGACATTGCTGCTTTTGGAAAACACTTGCTGGGACACAGACCAGAAGGATAAGCGCGCAGCACGCGAACGTGAAGGAACGCAGGTTTAGACGGCTTGATGGCACACGGTAAAAAATGCAGCACGCGACAACTGCTTTTGGCTAGAGAATTCAATTTCTCGCTACGAAAAAATCTTCGTGGAACAGCTGGACTGGAAGCAGCATTGGTAGCGTAAGATGCAAGCTCTGGCTGTTCAATTGCCAACTTGCATTTGCACAACGGATTTGGAAGTTCGTTGTGTGAAACCGTTAGGACGTCAGCAATTGACGTGGGTAAACATCTGCAAACTGGTAAAGACTAACCACCAGGCTACAAAAAGTAGCGATGCTTCCAAAGGCGTGCGGAGCTAAGTTTAACTCAGCGAATGAGAACGCAAATTTTATCTCTCTTTTCTGCAGAGCAGAAAGGGGGGTAAAAAGCGATTAGATACTAGTTAATCTAGCGAATGGGAAATCAGAATGCAGCAAGCGATGCAGGCGAAAGCGGACGATAGGACGCTGGAAGCAGGCAACGCGCAGATGCTGCATTGCGCTACAGCGCAAGGCATTGAAGCTATCTCCAAAAATTGAAAATTGGTCACGAAAATTCGTGCTGATATGCGGCGAGTTAGATAGGAAAAATTCGTGCAGGAAATTGCTGGTATGGGTTATGGATTTGGTAGATGGGTTGTGTTGATCTTGATAGCTGACGTGTAGGTGGCATTGCGCGTTCGTTCTTGCTCTTTGCGTTCTTTCTGTCTGGCTTTGACGTTTTGTAGAGCTTGCTTTTTGATCGCAACATCACGCTTTGCGGCTGCAACAACGGATTGAGCAGGCGTGAGGGGCTTCTTGGGCTTGCGTGTCTTGTGGGTGGAGAATTCGTCAAATCGCATATTGTATTTATGTGGGTTCAAGTAAGCTAGCTTGATCTAACAGTTTTTGCGTTATGGGGTGCGTATGGGATTGGCGATTTGCAGTGCGACGATAGACTGGGCTGCAACGGGCACGATGCTACAGGGCATTGGCACGCTTGCTGGTGCTTGTGCTGTCGCATGGGCAGCGAACAAGGGAGCAGACACGTTTGATGCGTGGCGCACGCAGAAGCTGACAGAGCGCAAAATAGATCAGGCAGAGAAAATCTTGACGGCGACACACGATGCACGAGAGGCATTGCAATTGGTGCGACGTGAAATAATTTATGGATATGAAAAGCACGAGGCTGAGAAAATCCTTCAGGAAATAAACGGCTGGCAAGAAATGTCTGCAGAGGCGCGGAATTTCCTGACACTGCAAATGATCTATCAAACAAGGTTGCAGAACAAATCCAATGAATTTTCCAAGTTAAATAAAATTCGACCAATGTCTCATGCATTATTTGGTAGCGCACTTGATGCGGCGATCTCACATATTTTGATGATATATGAATGTTTAATCAACAAGGCGGGCGCGTATAATGAGAGTTTGAGCGCAGAGGTTAGGAAGCAAGTTCATGAGGCAATGTTTGCAGTCAAGACACAAGACGGTCACGTGAACGAGGTCACGGCAGCTATTGAAGCAGCTGTAGCTACGATTGAACGGACTTGCTTACGAGTTTTGCGTTTAGAGGCAGGGACGGCTGCAAGCTAGCTAAGTCTTTACACGTTTCTTACACGTGTAGTTATGGAATGTTCTAAAATGCTGATATACAGCGCGAAATTTGTAGCTCATGTTATCGAAGCGTTAAGCCTTCAGGATCTGCGCTATTTGGAAAAGCCCGGCAGCAATGTCGGGCTTTTTCATTTGGGTGTTTTGAAGGCAGGGCGGGAGGTAAAGAGGGAAGTTGCAGGGGTGTTACACCCCTGCACCCCAATACTGTCTGCGTTGCGCGTCAGTTCGCCGATGGCGCTAGGTCGCAGCGCCGTAGGCTTTAAGGCCGCTGCGCGGCGGGGAGCCAGGACGCTACGGTGCCGCCAAACACACCCTCTCGCCGGGAGACGTTCGGGGGGTTTGGGGGCGTAACGCCCCCAAGACTATCTCTACACCTACCCCCTCAAGGATGCGGAGCCATCGTCGTAGACCGCATCTGCATCGCCGCCGAGGGCAGCATCACCGCGCCCGGCATCCGGTGCATCTCCATCACCACCTCATAGCTGGCGGGGGCAGAGCAAGAGGCGCGCTCGCCCGGCCCGCCATTATCGAGGCCCCAATTGCAAAGCTGCACCGTGTGGTGGCCATTGGCGCGCGCGGTGGTGGGCACGGTGAAGATCGCCGTGCCCTGCCCGCTGCCGCCCACCACCACCGTGGCATCGGCAAAGCCATTGCCATCGAAGCGGACATTGGCAGTGCGATCGAGGCCGGTGGCCGACAAGCGCAGGCCCCAATCGCTCTGGTCGCTCTTGAAGCTGGTTTTGCTCTGCGCGGTGATCGCCGAGGTGGTCTGGCTGCGGGCAAAGGGCACCAGCAGCGTGTTCGAGCGCAAATTGACGCCGCCGGGCAAAGTGACATGCGCCGTGGCGCGCAGGGTCAGGCCATCGCGCCAGCCGGGCAGGGTCAGCTGATCGATCTGGATCACCAGCTGATCGGGGCCAGCAGCATTGATGGCGCAGCCCCGGCCAAACGAGCCAGTCTCGTTGGAGCAAAGCACGGAGGCCTGCAGGCCAGCGTCGGTCTCCACCTGCAGCTCCAGCTGATAATACTGCCAGGCGTGGGTGTTGATGGTATATTGGTCGGCGCCAGCCTGTGCCGGGGTCGGCTCCAGATAGGATCCGTAGAAGATGAAGCCCGGGCTGCGTCCAGTGTCGGCCGGAGCGATGCGCGGGGTGGAGCTATCGAGATGCGGCGCGGGCACCGTGGCGGCAAGGGCGGAAGAGGCTCCCACCACAGCCGCCAGCAGGAAGGGAAGGTGTTTCATCTGACACTCCTCTCGAGTTGCATCCATCCGTCTACCGCCACGGCTTACTACGCCGCCTGCACTTTCACTATCTGGCGCGTAACCGCCCAAGCGACCGGCAGCGCCAGCACCGCGCCAGCCGCCGCCGCGATCCAGATCCAATGGGCGGTGCCAAAATCCAGCGTCACGGCCACAACCACGCCAATGCCCATCAGCACGGTGGCGATCATGGCATAAAGCCCTATCAACAATACGGTGGGCATGGTGGTCCTCCTCCAGACTAGCTTGGCGGGGAGGCTAGGCCGAGGGGGTCGCGCGTCCTTGATGGCGATCAATCTGCGAGGCGGCGCACTTCCAGCTTCAGCCCCGTGCTCGCGCTCCATTCCAGCCGGTTGTAACTGGGCGGCGTGTCGCGCAGCCGCTCGGAAAGCGTGCCCGCGCCGATCAGGCGGATGTCGCGGCCACCGGCGTCATGCGTCCGGTCGAAGGGATCATGCACATGGCCCGAGAGCACCGCATCGGCCCCCGCCGCCGCCAGCCTGGCCAGCGCCGCCCTGCCCCCGCGCGTCGATCCCTTGCCATGCGTATCGGCATCCACCAGCGGGTGATGGCAGGCGACCAGCCTTAGCCCCGCGCCCTTGGCCTGCTCCAGCCGGGCCAGCGCATCGGCCAGCTGCGCGCTATCCACCCGGCCCTTCGACCAGTTGAGCCGCCATTGCGCCGGGGCCACCGTGGGCAGCGAGACCAGCGCCACCCCCGCCACAGCCAGATCGCGGTGCACCGCGCGGGTCAGCTCGGCATAGCGCGCGAAGGGATGACGCAGACGGGTGATCAGCTCCCAGTAATAGGGCATATCATGGTTGCCCGGCTCCAGGCTGACCGGCACGGCAAGGCTGCCGAGATAACGCGCGGCTGCGGCAAACTCTTTCCGCGTGCCGCGCATGGTGAGATCGCCGGTGCAGATGATCGCATCAGGGCGGTGTGTGGCCACCTCCGCCGCAAACCACGCCAGCGCCGCCGCATCCTCTGCGCCAAAGTGCAGATCGGAGACGTGAAACAGGGTGCAGGGCTGGCTGGTCATGCGCCCGGCAAAGCAGATCGCCCCGGCCCCGGCAAGCGAAAGGCGCGTGGCAAGGTAATCACAGCCGCCCCCGCACCATGAACCACGCCCCCACGCCATTGCCCGCCGTATAGAGGCCATAGCCCCACAGCCAGCCGATCTCGCCGCCCACCACCATCGCCATGCTGGCGATTAGCACGCCCAGCTCGAAGATCAGGCTGAGCAGACCGATCATCCCGCGCGCCTCGGGGGTGAGCCGCGCCATCAGCGCCCGCCCGCGCGACATCGCCACGCCGTGCAGCGCGAAATTGGCAATGCCCAGCAGGAACACCGCAAACAGGCCCATCACAGCACCCCCACCAGCGCCAGCACCACGCCCGCGCCTATCGCAAACAGCGCCGCCACATCGCCGGGCCGCACGGTTTCCTTCAGGTAGAGCTTGCTGAAGGCGAAGGTGAAAAACACCTCGACCTGCGCCACCGTTCGCACCAGCGCCACCGGGGCCAGCGACATGGCGGTAAACTGGCTGGCCGAGCCAAGGCTGGCCAGCACCCCCACCGGCGCGGCCTGCCGCCACGCGCGCAGCACCCGGCCAATCTCTTCAGGATCGCGCGCCAGCAGCCAGCCGCCCTGCATCATCACTTGCCCGGCCTGCGTGATCACCAGCACCACCAGCGCGGCGAGGATGATATCGTGCGCGCCGCTCAGGCCGCCCACCATGTGCAGCACCCCCATTTTCACCCAGATCGAGGTGAGCGCAAAGCCCAGCCCGGCCCCCACGCCACACAGCGCCGCGGGCTGCTTCAAATCGCCAAGCCTGGGCCGCCGCCCGCCACCCGCCAGCATCAGCACCCCGCCAACGCACACCGCGATGCCCGCCCAGCTCACCCACGAGAGATGCTCGCCCAGAATCATCAGCGCCAGCATCGCGCCCTGTATCGCCTCGGTCTTGGCATAGGCGGTGCCGGCGAGATAGTTGTGATACGAGAAGGCCATCAGCAGCAGATTGGTGGCGAGAATCTGCGTGAACCCCGCCGCCAGCGCCAGCCCGCAAGCCACCAGCCCCGGCATGGGCGGCACCACGCCGCGCGCCATGCTCCACCCCGCCAGCAGCAGCACCGCCATCGGCAGCCCATAGAAATAGCGCACCAGCCCCGCGCCATTGATCGAGAGCGAGGCGCGCGAACGCTGCTGCGCCGCCGTCCGCCAGGACTGGATCAGCGCCGCGAGCAGCGTCGCGGGGAGCCAAAGTGTGGTGGGATGGATCAGGCGAGCAGGCCTTCGCGCGCGATTTTCTCTTTCCACACCAGCGGGGCCAGCTCGTGGACATTCTGCCCCGAGCTATCCACCGCGACCGTCACCGGCATATCCTCCACGGTAAACTCGTAGATCGCCTCCATCCCGAGATCGGCAAAGCCAACCACCTTCGAGGCCTTGATCGCGCGGGCCACCAGATAGGCCGCCCCGCCCACCGCCATGAGGTAGGCGCTCTTGTGCTTGGCGATGCTCTTCGTGGCGGCGGGGCCGCGCTCCGATTTGCCCACGCTGGCCAGCAGGCCGAGATCGAGCATCATGTCGGAAAAGCTGTCCATGCGGGTGGCGGTGGTGGGGCCAGCCGGGCCAACCACCTCGTCGCGCACCGGATCGACCGGGCCGACATAGTAGATCACCCGGCCCTTGAAATCGACCGGCAGCTCCTCCCCCTTGGCGAGCATGTCCTTGATGCGCTTGTGCGCGGCGTCGCGGCCGGTGAGCATCTTGCCGTTGAGCAGCAGCCGGTCGCCCTGCTTCCAACCCTGCACTTCCTCGGGCGTGAGCGTGTCGAGGTTGACGCGCTTGGCGGCGGCATCGGGGGCCCACTGCACCTTGGGCCATTCGTCCAGCTTGGGGGTTTCCAGATAGACCGGCCCGCTGCCATCCAGCGTGAAATGGGCATGGCGGGTGGCGGCGCAATTGGGGATCATGGCGATGGGCTTGCCCGCCGCATGGCAGGGCGCATCCATGATTTTCACATCGAGGATGGTGGACAAGCCCCCCAGCCCCTGCGCGCCGATACCCAGCGCATTCACCTTGTCGAAGATCTCGATGCGCAGCGCCTCGATGTCGTTCTGCGGCCCGCGCGCCTTCAGCGGCCCCATGTCGATTGGCTCCATCAGCGCCTTTTTGGCGAGCAGCACGCAATGCTCGGCGGTGCCGCCGATGCCGATGCCCAGCATGCCGGGCGGGCACCAGCCCGCGCCCATCTGCGGCAGCATCTCCAGCACCCAATCGACAATCGAATCGCTGGGGTTCATCATCTTGAACTTGGACTTGTTCTCGCTGCCGCCGCCCTTCGCCGCCACATCAACGCTGATCTTGCGCCCCGGCACCATATCCACATGCAGCACGCAGGGGGTATTGTCCCTGGTGTTGCGGCGGGTGAAGGCGGGATCGGTCAGCACGCTGGCGCGCAGCTTGTTGTCGGCGTTGAGATAGGCGCGCCGCACGCCTTCATCCACCACGTCCTGCAGGCTCTTGGCCGATTCCAGCCGGCACTCCTGCCCCCACTGAATGAACACATTGACGATGCCGGTGTCCTGACACAGCGGGCGATGGCCCTCGGCGCACATCCGGCTGTTGGTGAGGATCTGGGCGATGGCATCCTTGGCGGCGGGGCCCTGCTCGGCCTCATAGGCCTCGCCCAGCGCGCGGATGTAGTCCATCGGGTGGTAATAGCTGATATATTGCAGGGCATCGGCCACGCTTTCGATGAGGTCTTCCTCGCGGATGGTCACCATCTCGGTCATGTTCGGGCTCCTTTGCTCTATCTGATGCGGTTTTGGCTGATGCGGTTTTGGGGGATTTGGCCCCATAAGCCTTGGGCAGGGCTCGCGTCAAAGCGGTTTGTGGCGTTTTCTTGGGCCAAAGCCCTTGGCTTCCTGCCCCGCCATGGCTTAAAGCGGATGGGATTGCGCCGCCGTGGGGCCATGCCTTGCGCGCGATGCCCCTTTCAGGGAAGCCCGATGACCACCATTGACCTTTCTCGCCCCGATTCCGCACTGGCCCGCCGCGCCATGATCGACAGCCAGCTGCGCACCAGCGGTGTCAACGAGCCCTGGGTGCTGGCCGCGATGGCCGCCCTGCCACGCGAGGATTTCGTGCCCGAGGGGGCGCGCGACGCCGCCTATACCGATCGCGCCGTGCCGCTGGGCAAGGGCCGCTTTCTTGCCGCGCCGCTGGTGCAGGGCAAAATCCTCGCCGAAGCCGCGCCTGCCTTGACCGACGCCGCGCTGCTGATCAGCGGTGGCTCGGATTATCTCGCCGCCTTGCTGAAGCCGCTGGTTGGCTCGCTGCGGATTGTGGACGCGGGCGATCTTGCCACCACCGATCTATCGGGCCCCTATTCGCTGATCATCGTCGATGGCGCGGCAGAGGAATTGCCCGAGGCTCTCGCGCAAGCCCTCGCCCCCGAAGGGCGCCTGATCACCGGGCTGGTCGAGGGTGGTATCACCCGGCTGGCGGTTGGTCGGCGTGTCCTCGATGGTCTGGTGTTTCTGCCGCTGGCCGATCTCGGCATTCCCGTGCTGGCCGATCTCGCCGCGCCGCGCCGCTGGTCTTTCTGACCATGCCCAAGCGGGCGCGCTGGCGGGTTTGGCCCGCTGGCGCGCTGCTGGTGGGTTTGGCGTTGGCCACGCCCGCTCTGGCCAATGATTTAAGGGGCGCGCTCGCCGCCGCCTATGCCACCAACCCCACCCTGGCCGCCGCCCGCGACCAGCAGCGCGCCACCGACGAGGGCGTACCCCTCGCCCGCGCCGATGGGCTGCCCTCGGTAAACGCCTCCGCCGCCGAGACCGAATACCTCCTGCAGAGCCAAAGCCCGCTCTCCATCGCGCCTGCCCGGCAGGTCAGCCTTGGCACCAGCCTTTCGGTGCCGCTCTATTCGGGCGGGGCGGTGAGGAATGCCATGCGCGCGGCTGATACACGGGTGATCGCCGGCAAGGCCGATCTCGCCACCACCGAGGCCTCGGTGTTTTCGCAAGTGGTGGCCGCCTATATGGATGTGCTGCTGAACGAGGAGGTGGTGCGGCTCAATCAGGCCGAGGTGAAAACGCTCGAGGTCGATCTCCGCTCCACCACTGATCGTTTCAAAATCGGCGGGCTGACACGCACCGATGTCGCCCAATCCCAATCACGCCTCGCGCTGGCGCAAAGCAGCCTGCAATCGGCAGAGGCCAATCTGACAGGCGCGCGCGAGCAGTATATCGCGCTGATAGGCAAGCCACCGGCCAATCTCGCCCCGCCGCCGCCCCTGCCCGGCCTGCCCACCAGCACCGGGGAAGCCCTCGCCAGCGCGCTCGATCACAACCCCGAGCTGGCCGCCGCCCACGCCCGCAGCCGCGCCGCCGGGCTCGACACCAGCGCCGCCACCGCCAGCCGCCTGCCGCGACTCAGCCTGTTCGCCGATGCGGGCTACACCGATTACCTTAATTCGCTGCCGCCCTATCCCGGTATCGGCGCGCTACCGCAAACCGCCACATCGGGCGATGTGGGGCTGCGCGCCACGCTGCCCTTGTATCAGGGCGGGCGGCCCAGCGCGCAGATCCGGCAGGCGCAGGCCCGCGAGGGGGCCGCGCTCGATGGCGAAATCGGCACCGAGCGCGCGGTGATCGCGCAAGTGCGCGGCGCTTTTGCCACCTGGCAGGCCGCCAAGGCCATCACCGCCTCCACCCAAAGCGCGGTGGATGCCGCCCGAATCAGCCTCGAAGGCACGCGCGCCGAAAACAGCGTCGGCACCCGCACCATCCTCGATATCCTCAACGCCGAACAGGAGCTGGTGAACGCGCAGGTGCAGCTGGCCACCGCGCGGCGCAATAGCTATGTCGCGGGCTTCAGCCTGCTGGCGGCGATGGGCCGGGCGGGCGCGGGCGATCTCGGCCTTGATGCCAACCTTGTAGGCGGCGCGCTGTATAATCCCGATGTGCACTACAAACGCGTCCGCGCCGACCTCTCTGATTGGGACGACGATGGGCCCCCGCAGGCGCAATCCACCCGCACGGTTGACACACCCTCGCAGGATGGTGCTATTCCCTCCCGGTAGGCTGTCTCCCGATTCTGCGGGTTTTGGCTGGGATTATTACGTAAAACCCGCAGTTTGCGGAGAATCGCCCCTTTTGGCGGGCATTTGTTTGGGTAAGGGGCTGGCGGTCAATGCAGCAATCGGGGCAGCAATCGAGCGTTCCTACGGTTGAGGAGATTCTCGACGCGATCAAGCAGGTGATCGCGCGCGATAATCGCCTCGACGCCCGCTCGACTGCCCCCCGCTCCACCGCACGCGCCGCCGAATCGCGCGGCAGCAGCGCCCGCGGGCAGGACGACGTGCTCGACCTCGCCTCGATCGAGGGCCTTGGCGCCGAGGCGCAAGAAGAGGGCGCAGCCGATGCTTCCGCCGAGCTGCTGCTCACCGCCGATGCCCGCAATGCCATGCGCGAATCGCTGGCCGCGCTGGCCATGCTCTCCGAGCCCCGCGCCCAGCCGCAGATCGTCCGCTCGGGCGAAACCTCGCTGGAAGCCATGACCCGCGAGCTATTGCGCCCCGCGCTGGCGGAATGGCTGGATCAGCACCTGCCCGCGCTGGTGGAGAAGCTGGTGGCCGCCGAAATCGCCCGGATCGTCGGCAAGAAAGCCTGATGTTTTGAGCCACGACGCCTCCAGCCAAGACCTCGCCAGCGCCGCGCAGGCTTTAGCCAAGGCCGGAGCGGCACACCCCGGCGGCATCACCCGCCACATCTTCCTCTGCGCCGAGCCGCAAAAGGGCGAGTGCTGCTCCGCCGAAGTGGGCAGCGCCGCCTGGGCCTATCTCAAAAAGCGCGCCAAGCAGCTGGGCCTCGCCGAAGCCGGCATCCACCGCAGCAAGGCCGATTGCCTGAAGATCTGCTTTGCCGGGCCGGTGGCGGTGGTGTGGCCCGATGGCGTCTGGTATCACTCCGCCCGCGAGGATGTGCTGGAACGCATCATCCAGGAGCACCTCATTGGCGGCGTGCCGGTGGAGGAGTTTCGGCTGTATCCGGCGATTAAGGATTAGGGTGAAGAGTGGATTCGCAGGGGGCCGGGAGTATTGCGCTTCACGCAATGCGACCCACAGGAACGCCCCCCTGCACCCCAATACTGTCGGCCTCGCGCATCAATTCGGCCAAGCGCGAGGTCGCAGCGCCGCAGGCGATAGTGCCGCTTCGCGGCAAGGCGCGAGGCCGAGATGACGCGCAACGAAGACAGTCCCGGGGGTTTGGGGGTGTAACACCCCCAAGACTACCCCCTCCCCTTTCTCCCAAACAGCACCCGCAACCCCAGCCGCCCTGCGACCAGCAGCATCGCCAGCCCCAGCCCCATCGCCAGCGCGATTAGGCCATGAATCGCCCCCGCGCCAGCGCCATGCCGGATCAGGCGCCACGCGAAGCTCACCAGCAGCACCAGCCCCAGCAGCATCCAGCGCATCGCCCGCCGGGCGCGCGCCACGGCGGCGTGGGCGGCTTCCGGATCATCGAGGAGCGGCTTGCGGGGCATCGTCTGGCCATGCTCGCCCGCGCGCGCGCTGACAAGGCCGCCACAGCTTATCCAGCGCCGCTTATCCGCCGCCACGCGAATGAACCTATGGCGTTTTTGTGCCGCTCTGGCATAGTCAGCTTCCCAGAGCAGACGGGAGAGCTGCCATGACTATTGCAAGACTGATCGCCGGTAGATCCGACACCATCTTCACCACCACCGCCAGCACCCCGGTGCGCGATGCTGTGGCCCTGCTGAACAAGCACCACATCGGCGCGCTGCCGGTGTTCGACGGAACGGACGTGGCTGGCATATTCTCCGAGCGCGATGTGATCCACCATCTCGCCGAGCGCGGCCCCGCCGTGCTCGATCTGCTGGTGCGCGATGTGATGACCGCGCCCGCGATCAGCATCACCCCCGACACCGGGGTGCTGGAGGCGCTGGGGCTGATCACCCGACGGCGTGTCCGCCATCTGCCCGTGGTGCAGGATGGCAAGTTCGTCGCCTTCGTCTCGATCGGCGATCTGGTGAAATACCGCATCGACCATATCTCGCACGAGGCCGAGGCGCTGCGCTCCTATATCCAGATGGCCTAGCCCCGGCCAAAATAGCATAGGTTGCGAAGAGGGCTGGGGAGGCATACATTGGGGGCATGACCACCCTTACCCCCACCCTCAGCCCCTCTGCCGCCGCGCGGGTGGCGGCCATCTCCGCCAAGCAAGCCAAACCCGCGATTTTGCGGCTGGCCGTGGAAGGCGGCGGTTGCTCGGGCTTCCAGTATCGCTTTGGCCTCGCCGATGCGCCTGAATCCGATGACATCGTGGTGGAAACCGACGGGGTGCGGCTGGTGGTTGATCCAACAAGCCTCGATCTGGTGGCCGGATGCGTGGTCGATTACGTCGAGTCGCTGGGCGGGTCGGCGTTCAAGGTGGAGAATCCGCAGGCTAGTGCCGGGTGCGGGTGTGGGTCGAGTTTCGCTATTTAGGGCCTCCGGCGGGCAGGGGCGTTACGCCCCTGCACCCAATCACTGTCGGCCTTGCGCTTCCTCTCGGCCTTGCGCGCTGCGGCGAAGCCGCTTTCAATTATAGCCTCCGGCGGTAGAGTTGGCAGCTGACTGTGCCCCACCGCACTCCCTATCGCCGGAAGACGTCATGGGGTGCAGGGGGGTAACCCCCCTGCGTCTTTCCCTTTTCCGGAATCCCCCACCCCATGAAAATCGCCTCCTTCAACATCAACGGCATCAAGGCCCGCCTCCCGCGCCTGCTCGAATGGCTGGAGGAGACGCGCCCCGCCGTGGCCTGCCTGCAAGAGATCAAGACGCAGGACGAGGGCTTCCCGGCGGAGGAGTTCGAGAAGATCGGCTATCGCGCGATCTGGCACGGGCAAAAGGGCTTCAACGGCGTCGCCATCCTCGCCGATGGGGAGGTGCCGGTGGAAACCATGCGCGGCCTGCCCGGCGATCCGGAGGACGAGCAATCGCGCTATCTGGAGGCCGAGGTTTTCGGCCTGCGCGTGGCCTGCATCTATCTGCCCAACGGCAACCCGCAGCCCGGCCCGAAGTTCGATTACAAACTGGCATGGATGCAGCGCCTCCGCGCGCGGATGGCCGAGCTTTACGCGCTGGAGCTGCCGGTGATCGTGACGGGCGACTACAACGTCATCCCCCGGCTAAACGATGTGTGGCAGCCCAGCGCCATGGCCGACGACGCGCTGATGCAGCCCGAGTCGCGCGATGCCTATGCCGCGCTTCTGGGCGATGGCTGGACGGATGCCATCGGCACGCTCCATCCGGCGGGTGGGGTGTGGACTTTCTGGGATTATCAGGCGGGCGCATGGCAGCGCGACCACGGCTTTCGCATCGATCACGCGCTGCTCAGCCCCGAAGCCGCCGATCGCCTGATCGCTTGTGGCGTGGACAAGGAATATCGCGGCCGGGAGAAGGCCAGCGATCATGCGCCAGTGTGGGTGGAGCTGCGGGTTTAGGTTTTAAGGGGTTAGACTTGGGGGCCTTAGGCCCCCAAACCCCCGGGACTGTCCAGCTTGGCGCAGCCCATCAGCCTCGCGCGCTTCCGCGAAGCGGTATAAAGCCTGCGGCGCTGCAACCTTGCGCTTCGCCGAACCAACACGCCAAGGCCGACAGTATTGGGGTGCAGGGGGTAACCCCCCTGCTCTGAACCCCCTTACTGATAGAAAATATGATTCTCGATCTGCGCCACGCGATGCTTGTGCCAGGCTGGCGAAACGCGCGCGGCGTGGAAATAGAGCGCGCCCTCGGCGGGGCTCTGCCAGCTGCCAGAGATGGCGATCTTGGCGATAGCCACCGACTGCTGCCACTGCGGCGAATCGTGATCCACCGAGGGGATCGCATGATGCCGCACGAAGGAGAACTGCGAGGGCTGCAGCACCACGCCGCAATAGGATGTGGGGAAGCGGCCCGATTTGGTGCGCGCCACGATCACCCGGCCAACAGCCAGCTGGCCCTGGGGAACCTCGCTACGCGCCTCAAAATAGATTGCGCCGGCAAGGCACTTCAATTCGGGAGTGATGTCGCTGACCGGCTGCTGCTGCGCGATGAGATCTTCAAGCGAGGCGGCCTGGGTGGCGATATCGGTGGGCTGCACCTGCGGATTCGAGCTTTCCCCAGTGGAAAACACATCGATCGAGGGCTGAACCTGTTGGGTGTTCTGGGAATTTTGAGCGGCGGCGCCCGAACCAATGGCACCACACAGCAGAACAACAAGAGCGGAGGCAATGGTAAAATTGCTCACGCGGACTTTAAAAACTCGAGTCATCAATCATTCGCTTTAGGCGGTGGGCGCACCAGACGCAGGTTGCACCAATTTCCCGCAAAAGCGGTTAATGGTGGAAAAACCTACCGGCTACCCCCCGTCTGCGTGCTGCTGGATCCGCCGAAATGCCGATCCTTCAGCCTGCGCAAAAAGGTGACCGTGCCCCTATTGTGCGACGCACAAAAAGTCAAGCTGATGGGGGCGGCAGGCCGATGAAGCGTTCTCCAGCCGCGATATCCAGTTCAATAATCCACAGATCACTGTCCTGGGCTTTGCGGCGGTCGAGATATTCGCCAAAGGAAAACGGCTTCTCGGGGTCGTGTTTGCGAGTCGCCTGCCAGCCTCTGGAGCCATCGCTCAGCGGCATCCGCTCATAGGCCACGGGGGGCGCGCCATTGTGGGAAATCACCACCAGCAGCGTCCCGGCGTCGGGCTCTCCCTTGGCCAGCACACAAGCAAAGCCACCCTCGGCCTGCACCTGCCGCAGCAGCGCGGAAACCTCCAGCCCGGCAGGGATCCGCACTGTCTCGCCCATTTCTATTCCTCGGGGGCGGGGCGGAAGCTGCGGGCATAGCCCTCCAGCCCCGAGAGCGGAATGCGCGAGCGCATGAAGGTGCCGGTGCCACGCCCGATCTCCTCGCCATCGCCATCCACCAGCCGCGCCTCGGCCACCAGCACCCGGCGGCGGCCGCTGACCCAGCGCCCCTCGGCCACCACCCGCCCGGCTTTCACCGGATGGGTGAAGTGCAAATTGAACGAGGTGGTCAGCAAGAATCGGTCGGTGACCATGGTGTTGGCCGCATAGAAGGCGGCGTCATCGAGCATCTTGAAATAGACCGTGCCATGCGCGGCCCCCGCGGCATGGTGATAGGCGGGATCGATATCAAACACGATCCGCGCCTGCCCCTCGCCGGGAATATGCAGCCGCGAGCGGAACAGCCCATTGATCGGGGCCGAGGCATAGAGCCCCTCCAGCGCCTGCCAGTGCAGCCGCGCGCCACCCTCGTTCGCCGCCGCCCCCTGCTGTGGGGAAGAAGCCGCGAAACCGGGCTGGTCAGGCGGCGTTACGGTCGATGCCATTGGACAGGAGGCCGTAGAGCGCCTCATCGCCGGGCGCCTGGATCAGCGCGTCATGCATCGGCTCGTCGCGCATCATCCGCGAGATAGCGGCCAGCGCGTGCAGATGCGCCGCGCCCGCCTGCTCTGGCGAAAGCAGGCCAAACACCAGATCCACCGGCATGCCATCGGCCGAATCGAAAGCCACCGACTGCTCCAGCCGCAGAAACACCGCCAGCGGGCGGGAAATATCGGGAATGCGCGCGTGGGGAATGGCCACGCCCCGGCCAAAGCCGGTGCTGCCCAGCTTCTCGCGCTCCTCGATGCGTTCGCGGATCACGCCCGCGTCGAGGCCGTAGACCGAGGCGAACCGCTGCGCGAGCTGGCCTAGGATTTCCGATTTGCTCGCGGCCTGGATGGTGCCAACGGCTTCGGGATGGAGCGTGAACAGCGCGGTCATGACAGAATTATGGTTGCCTTTGTATCCGTCGCCAGGGCCTGTATCGGTGGCCCGGGCCTTGCCCGCCCCTTTCGCCACAGCAAAGGTGGCGGCAGGGAGAGCTTGGCTCCGGTTGGGGCAGATAGGCGCGGGGGCCGGATACTACAATCACCTGACGAACATTCCTTCGGAATATTCCGCACAAAGCATTCAGGCTCCTTGCCCCCACCGCCGCGCCATCCCCTTATTTCCCCCGATCAGGGCAGGTCCTATGCGATGCGAATGGTCAGGATGGCTCGACCCAGCCGATCGATCCATCTCCTCGGCGGTAGACCATATTATAGGTGCCCGTGCCAGCATTTTTGAACAACAGCGCATTGGTGTTGCGCAGGTCGAGCATCATCACCGCATCGGAAACCGTGGCCTCGGGCACGTCCACGCGCAATTCGGCGATCACCAGCGGGGCATCCACGGTGATCTCTTCCTGCTCGGGCGCGGGCTCGAAGAAGATGGTGTAGGCAGCCTCATCGGCGCGCGCGGCGTGAGTCGAGGCCTCGTGATGATCGTGCAGCCGGCGCTTGTAGCGGCGCAGCTGGGTGTCGATCTTCTCGGCGGCGGCATCGAGCGCCTGATGCGCGTCGTGGGCAATGCCCGCGCCCTTCAGGATCAGCCCCTGACGGACATGGGTGACAATATCGCAGCGAAACGCGCCAGCGGGAGCCTTGCCCACCGTCACCACCGAAGAAATCGCCCGGCTGAAATATTTTCCGACAACAGCGCTCAGCCGCTCCTCGGCATGAACCCGCAGCGCTTCGCCCGTTTCGATCTGGTGGCCGGATACGCGAATGTCCATAATGCTTACTCCTGTATTGGACGGGCCCGGGCAGGCCCGCAGATTACGCCAATCCCGCCTGCTTAGGTAAGCCAGAGCGGAGATTTGACGGATTCGAGAAACTTGGCATGCGCGGCCAGCTCCGCCTCGCTGGCCCCATGCGGACGGGGCGCGCGCGCGGGCCGATCACGCGACACCTGGGTAATGGTAGCAATCATCTCCTCGCCCACCTCCGCCGCCAGCTCCAGCCCGATCTGGCGGCCGCCGGTCAGCTCGACATAGACCTGACAGAGCAGCTCGCTATCCAGCAGCGCGCCGTGCTTGGTGCGATGGCTGCGATCAATGCCATAGCGGCTGCACAGCGCATCAAGGCTGAGCTTCGCGCCGGGATGCCGCACCCGCGCCAGCGCCACCGTATCGATCATCCGCGAGCGATCCACCGGAGGCAGGCCGCAAATCGCCAGCTCGGCATTCAAAAAGCCGAAGTCGAAGCCGGCATTATGCGCCACCAGCGGCGAATCGGCGATGAACTCCAGCAATTCCGCCGCCCGCGCGGCAAACAGCGGCTTGTCGGCCAGAAAGCTCTCGGAAAGCTCGTGCACCGCCTCGGCGGCGGCGGGCATCGAGCGCTGAGGATTGAAATAAGCGTGGAAAGTGCGACCGGTCTCAACCCGGTTGACCATCTCGATGCAGCCAATCTCCACCAGCCGATCCCCGCCCTTCGGATCGAGGCCGGTGGTTTCGGTGTCGAAGATAATTTCACGCATCGCGCTATCTATCCTCCCGCTTGGGGCCACTGGCAAGAGGGCAAACACCAGTGTGCCCGATGCGATGCACTATGCGCGCAAGCTGTCGATAAAGGCTGAACGAGGAAGGGGGGAAGTGGAAGTCTTGGGGGTGTTACACCCCCAAACCCCCATACCTGTCGGCCTTGGCGCATCCTGTCGGCGTCGCGCCTTGCCGCGAAGCGGCCATATCGCCTGCGGCGCTGCAACGTTGCTCTGTGGTCGAACTGATACGCGACGAAGACAGGTATGGGGTGCAGGGGGGTAACCCCCCTGCGACTTTCCCCTTTCCCCCTAATCCCTAGACTCAGCCCGAGCCAACAAACCCGCCACCAGCGCCTTCACCGCCGCGCGTGTTTCTTCGAGGCTGCAGCCGGTATCGATCACATAATCGGCCCTTGCGCGCTTTTCCTGATCGGGCATTTGCAGGGCGAGGATCTTATCGAACTTCTCTTCGCTCATCCCCGGCCTTGCCAGCACCCTCTCGCGCTGGGCCTGCGCCGGGGCGGAGACCACGGCCACCGCATCCACCGTGGCGTTGCTTTTTTCAAACAGCAGCGGGAGATCGAACACCACCAGCGGGGCCTCGGCATTGGCGCGCAGGAATTGCATCCGGGCCGCGTTCACCATCGGGTGAATCAGCGCCTCCAGCCGCGCCAGCGCCTCTGGATTGCCGAAAACCGCCGCGCCCAGTTTCGCGCGATCCACCCCTTGCGGGCCGGTGGTGCCGGGGAATTGCGCCTCGATCATCGGCAGTAGCACGCCGCCGGGGCCTTGCAGGCGGTGCACCTCGGCATCGGCATCGAATATCGGCACGCCCTCGTCGCGCAGCATTTGCGCCACGGCGGATTTGCCCATGCCGATCGAGCCGGTGAGGCCCAGAATAAACGGGGGGGGGATAAAGGGCCCGCTCATGCGGTGATCCTCTCGCGCAGTTCAATGTCGGCGTCGCCGCGCGGCGGAATCGCGCCGAAGAAATGACGGAAGGCATGGTCGGCCTGCCCGATCAGCATCGACAGGCCATCAACAGTGCGAAACCCGGCCGCGCGCGCCGCCTTTAGAAAGTCGGTGTCGAGCGGGCTGGTGACAATGTCGTAAAACACCGAGCCCGGCGGCGCATGGCTAAGGTCGAAAACTAGCGGGGGCTGGCCGGTCATGCCCAGCAGCGAGGCGTTGACCACCAGATCGAGGCATTGCTCGCGGTCGTCGAAGGCGAAATCGGTGGCATCGGCGAAATGCGCCAGATCGACGGCATGGTGCTCTCCGGCGGGGTCCAATTCATCGAGCAGCGCGCGGGCCTTATCGGGATTGCGCCCTGCCAGCACGATCATCAGCTTTTCATCCGCCAGCCCGGTAATAATTGCCCGCGCCGCGCCGCCCGTGCCCAGCACCCGCGCCATCCGGAAATAATGCGTTTCGTCCAGCAAAGGCCGCAGCGGTTCGAGGAAGCCCGGAACGTCGGTGTTGTAGCCGACCAGCTTTCCGCCCTCGGGCACCACCGTGTTCACCGCGCCCACCCGCTCGGCCAGCGGATCGAGCCGATCCAGCAGCGCCATCACCGCCTGCTTGTGCGGCATGGTCACATTGCAGCCGCGCCAATGCGGATCGGCGCGGCGGGCGGCGATGTAATCCGCCAGCTCCTCGCTTTTCACCCAGGCGGCGCGATAATCCGCCTCAATCCCCAGCCTGCCCAGCCAGAAACCATGGATCTTCGGCGATTTCGACTGGCTGATCGGATCGCCGATCACTTCGGCATAGGGATGGCTGGCAGCGGGCAGCGCCTTCCAGTCATAAGCTGCCTCGCTCACAGACCCACCCCTCCAAACGCCCTCAAAGCGCCCAGCACCGGCAGCAGCGGCATCCCCAGCACCGTGAAATGATCGCCGTCGATCTCGTCAAACAAATGCACCCCCAGCCCCTCGATGCGAAACACCCCGACGCAACCGCTCACCTCGGGCCATTCGGCGTCGAGGTAGCGGGCGATGAAGGCCTCATCCAGCGCCCGCACCTTCAGCCGCGCCACATCGGCATGGCCCCAGATCCGCTCGCCGCCCTGCACCAAAGCCGCCGCGCTGTGCAATTCCATCTCGCGGCCCGAGAACCAGTGCAGATGATCGGCGGCCTCCTCATGGCTGGCGGGCTTATCAAAACGCCGCCCGCCCGAGACCACCAGCGAATCGCTACCCAGCACCAGATCGCCGGGATGCAGCGCCGACACCGCAGCCGCCTTGGCCCCCGCCAAAGCGAGGGCCAGCGCATCGGGGGCCGCGCCCGTAAAATCCGCCTCAACCGCCCGCTCATCCAAATGCGCCGGGATGGCGGCAAAGCGCACCCCCGCCGCCTCCAGCATCGCCTTGCGGGAAAAGCTTTGCGAAGCGAGTATCAGGCGCGTCATATCGGCTTGTTCCCCTGGCCGCTCTCGCCATTTCCACTGCCATTGGCACTGCGCCGCTCGTTCAGCAAATTGATCACCGCCGCCGCCGTCTCCTCGATCGAGCGGCGCGTCACATCGATCACCGGCCAGCCATTATCGGCAAACATCCGCCGCGAAAACTGCACCTCCTTCGCCACATTCTCGGCGTTGACATAGGCCGTCTCGGGCGACTGGCTGAGCGAGAGCATCCGGTTGCGCCGCACCTGCACCAGCCGCTCGGGCGCGGTAATCAGCCCCACCACCAGCGGCGAACGCAGCCCATACAGCGCAGGCGGCGGCGGGCTTTCCACCACAATCGGCATATTCGCCACCTTGTAGCCGCGGTTGGCGAGATAAATGGAAGTCGGCGTTTTCGAGCTGCGCGACACCCCCGCCAGCACGATATCGGCCTCCTCCCAATCCTCCCAGCCCACGCCATCATCATGGGCGATGGTGTAGTTGATCGCATCCACACGGTCGAAATAAGCGGCGTCCATCGCGTGCTGACGGCCCGGCCGCGCCTTCGCCTGCTGGCCAAACATATTCTCCAGCGCATCGATCACCGCATCCAGCGCCGGCACGCAAGGCAAGCCCATCGCGGCGCAACGCTCCTCCAGCAGCTTGCGGATATCGTGGCTGACCATGGTGAACAACACCAGACCGGGGCTGGCGGTGATATCGGCCAATATGCGATCCAGATGCTGCTGAGAGCGCACCATCGGCCAGAAATGACGCACCACATCGGCATCGTCAAACTGCGCCAGCGCGGCCTTGGCGATCATCTCCAGCGTTTCGCCGGTGGAGTCGGAGACGAGATGGAGGTGGAGGCGGGTCATTGTTTGGGAATCTATAGTTTGAAGGGGGGAATTGATAGTCTTGGGGGCGTTACGCCCCCAAACCCCCATACCTGCATTGCTCAGCGCATCATCTCGGCCTCGCGCCCTGCCGCACAGCGGCTATAAAGCCTGCGGCGCGGCGGCGTTGCGCTGTGGGTGAGCGGCGCGCAACGCAGACAGTATTGGGGTGCAGGGGGGTAACCCCCCTGCGATTATCCTAAACCCTACCCCCCCTGTGGATAGAATCCCGCACAACCCCCCGGAAAAACCGACTCATAAACCGGGGCCTAAAACCTGTCCCCATCATCTCCCGATTGATGCGCCACTTTTCCACCTGTGGATTGCGCCATCCACAGGCTGGGGATAGCGGGGACAAGCTTTACTTGACGCGGACAGCCACCGAGTCGATGGGCGGCAAATGTTGCCAGGCTTGGCAGGAATCCGGCAGAGCGCGGCAATGCCCGATATCCACAGGCCAACAACTACCAAACCCTTTAATAAAGACTCTTATTTTTGAGATAGGATAAGCGCGATGCCCGGCCTTTTGCTCCGCACCCTAGCTGGCGAGAATGCCCCCGAGCGGCCAATATGGCTGATGCGGCAGGCTGGGCGCTACCTTCCCGAGTATCGTGAATTGCGCGCGCAAAAGGGCGGTTTTCTACCGCTGGTGTATGACAGCGCGGCGGCGGCGGAGATTACGCTGCAACCGATCAAGCGTTTTGGCTTTGATGGCGCGATCCTGTTTTCGGACATTCTGATCGTGCCCTATGCCATGGGGCAGAATCTCGAGTTTCTGGCTGGCGAGGGCCCGCGCCTCAGCCCCAAGCTGGTGGATAGCGCTTTGTCGGCGCTGCAAGCGGTGCCAGAGCGTCTTGCGCCGATCTACGAGACGGTGCGGCAGGTGAAAGCCGCGCTGGACCCCACCCGCACCCTGCTGGGCTTTGCGGGCAGCCCGTGGACGGTGGCGACCTATATGGTGGCGGGCGAGGGCAGCCGCGATCAGCACGACACCCGCGCTTATGCCTATCGCGATCCAGCGGCGTTTCAGGCGATCATCGATGCTATCGTGATGGTGACGGTCGATTATCTCGTCGGCCAGATCGAGGCGGGCGCCGAAGCGGTGCAATTATTCGACAGCTGGGCGGGTAGCCTCGCCCCCGCCGAATTCGCGCGCTGGGTGATCGCGCCCAACGCGGCGATTGTGGAAAAACTCCGCGCGCGCTGCCCCGGCGTGCCGATTATCGGCTTTCCCAAGGGTTCGGGCGAAAAGCTGATTGCCTATGCGCGCGAGACCGGCGTGGACGCGCTGGGTCTGGATGAAACCATCGACCCGATCTGGGCCGCGCGCAATCTGCCACAGGATATGCCCGTGCAGGGCAATCTCGATCAGCTGCTGCTGCTGGCGGGCGGGGCAGAGCTGGACCACCAGGTGATCGCCATTCTCGATATTTTTGCCGATCGCCCGCATGTGTTCAACCTCGGCCATGGCATCGGCCAAACCACGCCGCTGGCCCATGTCGAGCGCGTTCTGGAACTGGTGCGCGGTTGGCGGCGGGCTTAAGCGATGGCTTATCTCTGGCTGAAAGCGGCGCATATCCTCTTCGTGATCTTCTGGATGGCGGGGCTGTTTATGCTGCCGCGCTATTTTGTGTATCATCAGGAATCTGAGGCGGGTTCGGCGGAAGAGGCCCGCTGGGTGGATCGCGAGGGGAAGCTTTCGAAGATCATCCTGTGGCCGGCGCTGGTGCTGGTGTGGTTGCTGGGCCTCTCGCTGGCGATGACCACCGGCGCGTTTCACCAAGGCTGGTTTCACGCCAAGCTGGCGCTGGTGCTGGGGTTGAGCATCTATCACCTGTGGCTGGCGGCCTATGCCAAGGCGCTGGCGCGGGGCGAGCGGCGGTTGAGCGGCAAGCAACTGCGGTTGTTGAACGAAGTGCCGGGGCTGGTGGCGATTGCCGTGGTGATTTTGGTGGTGGTGAAGCCGTTTTGAAGAGGTTTGAAGAGGTAGGTGCGAGGGGGTTACCCCCTCGCGCTCCCATTACTGTCTTCGTCGCGCATCATCTCGGCCCCGCGTCTTGCCGCGAAGCGGCTTTAAGGCCTGCGGCGCTGCGACCTTGCGCCATGGCCGAACCGATGCGCCAAGGTCGACAGTTCCGGGAGCGCGAGGGGATAATCCCCTCGCACCTTCCACCTAATAATTTGACTAAAACCCGTCAAAAGCCTACCGGCACGGCTCCTTCCGGTATGGAGCGGTGCCAAAACGCGCGCTGCCCGGTCTTGCTTTCCCCAAGCCCATCAGACCTCCGGCCATTCCTGATACCACCCCAGATTTAGCTGGAAAATATTACTATGCATTTGAAAGATTTGAAGAAAAAGGCCTCCGTGGAACTGGTCGAAATGGCCGAGGAGCTGGGTGTCGAAGGCGCCAGCACCATGCGCCGGCAGGATCTGATGTTCGCCGTGCTCAAGGAAAAGGCCGAGGACGGCGAGGAAATCCTCGGCATCGGCACGATCGAAGTGCTGCCCGATGGTTTTGGCTTCCTCCGCAGCCCCGAGGCGAACTACCTCGCCGGGCCCGATGATATTTATGTGTCCCCAAATCAGGTGCGGAAATGGGGCCTGCGCACCGGCGACACGGTGGAAGGCGAGATCCGCGCTCCCAAGGATGGCGAGCGCTATTTCGCCATCACCAAGCTGATCAAGGTCAACTTCGACGATCCCGAGGCGGTACGCCACCGGGTGAACTTCGACAACCTCACCCCGCTCTATCCCGATGAACGCCTGCGCCTCGATACCCTCGATCCGACGGTGAAGGACAAGAGTGCCCGCGTGATCGATCTGATCAGCCCGCAGGGCAAGGGCCAGCGCGCGCTGATCGTCGCCCCGCCGCGCACCGGTAAAACCGTGCTGCTGCAGAACATGGCCAAGGCGATCACCGACAACCATCCCGAGGTATTTCTGATCGTGCTGCTGGTGGACGAGCGGCCCGAGGAAGTGACCGACATGCAGCGCAGCGTGAAGGGCGAGGTCATCTCCTCCACCTTCGACGAGCCCGCCACCCGCCACGTGCAGGTCGCCGAGATGGTGATCGAGAAGGCCAAGCGTCTGGTGGAGCACAAGCGCGACGTGGTGATCCTGCTCGATTCGATCACCCGCCTCGGCCGCGCCTACAACACGGTGGTGCCGTCGTCCGGCAAGGTGCTGACCGGCGGTGTGGACGCCAACGCCCTGCAGCGCCCCAAGCGCTTCTTCGGCGCCGCGCGCAACATCGAGGAAGGCGGCTCGCTCTCGATCATCGCCACCGCGCTGATCGACACCGGCAGCCGCATGGACGAGGTGATCTTCGAAGAGTTCAAGGGCACCGGCAACAGCGAAATCGTGCTCGACCGCAAGGTGGCCGATAAGCGCATCTTCCCCGCGCTCGACGTGGGCAAGAGCGGCACCCGCAAGGAAGAGCTGCTGGTGGACAAGGGCAACCTCGCCAAGATGTGGGTGCTGCGCCGTATCCTCATGCAAATGGGCACGATCGACGCGATGGAATTCCTGCTCGACAAGATCAAGGATTCGAAGAGCAACGAAGACTTCTTCGCGACGATGAATCAGTAGGTTTTAGGGGAAGGTGCGAGGGGGTTACCCCCTCGCGCTCCCATTACTGTCTTCGTCGCGCGCTATCTCAGCGTCAGGGCTATGCCGCGAAGCGGCGATAATAGCCTGCGGCGCGGCAGCGTAGCGCCATGGCCGAATTGAAACGCAACGCTGACAGGAATGGGGTCTGGGGGGGGCCTAAGGCCCCAGGACTTCCCCTTTCCCCCACCGCTTATTTCTCACCCCACACATTCCGCAAAAAACGCCGTGGTGCGATCATCGGCCAGCCTTGCGCCTTCGTCGTCGCGGCGCGCGCCATAGGTGTCGGCGAAGCCGTGGTCGAGGCCTTTGTAGTCGTGCAGCACGATATGTAGGCGGTGGTCGAAGGCCTGGTGGATGGCCTTTTGCGCCTCGGCGGGCACGAAGCCATCGTTGGTGGGGATATGCAGCATCAGCTGCCCGGTGATGCCCTCGGCACGGTCGAGCATCTGGTCGATGCCGACGCCGTAATAGGCCACGGCCGCATCGATATCGGTGCCACAGGCGCTTTCATAGGCGATTTTGCCGCCCATGCAGAAGCCGACCAGTCCGACTTTTTTCACACCCTGATCGCGCGCCCAGGCGATCACCGCCTTGATGTCTTCGAGGCCAGCCTCGAAATCATGCTTCATCATGTGGCCGATGGCGATGTCGAACTCCACCGGGTCATCGGGGTTGAGATCGATGCCGGGCTTCTGCCGCCAGAAGATATCGGGGGCGATGGCGAGATAGCCGGCCGCGGCCCAATCCTGCACCTTCCGACGGATGCCCGCGTTCACCCCGAAAATCTCCTGCACCACGATGATTGCGCCGCGCGGATTGCCGGCGGGGCGAATGAGATAGGCCGGGATCTCGCCCGAGGCATCAAGGCTGGCAATGAGGGTATTGGTGGTCATGGTGTTCTCCCGAATCTGGTGTACCGATTTGGCGCGGTTGGTAGACTTTGCCAAGGGTGTGTGTCAGCGTTGTAACATTCGAGGAACAGGAGGCTGCGATGAAGGTGAACGTTGAGGTGAGCTGCACCCCGGAGGAGGCTCGGGCCTTTCTCGGCCTGCCCGATGTTTCCAAGGCCAACGAGGCCTATGTCGAGGCCGTTTCCAAAGCGATGCAAGGCGTGGGCAGTCTTGAGCAATTGCAGGAATATGCCAACGCCATCGCGCCGATGGGGCAGATGGGGCTGAAGCTGTTTCAGAAATTCATCGAGAGCGGCGGGGCTTTTAGTGGGCTCGGTAAGAAGGGTAGTTGAGGCGGGGGTTTTCAGAGGGTTAAGTCTTGGGGGTGTTACACCCCCAAACCCCCATACCTGTCTTCGTCGCGCATCATCTCGGCGTCGCGCTTTGCCGCGCAGCGGCTTTATCGCTGCGGCGCTGCGACGTTGCTCCATCGCCGAACCCGAAACACTAGGCAGACAGTATTGGGGTGCAGGGGGGTAACCCCCCTGCTAGTTTAATCCCTTCCCACCATTCCTCCCCCTGATTGACTGTTCCTCCATGCCCGACACGATCTTCGCCCTATCCAGCGGCGCACCCCCGGCGGCGATTGCGGTGATCCGGGTGAGTGGCCCGGGGGCGGGGGTGGCATTGTCCGCGCTGAGCGGGCGGCTACCCCAGCCTCGCCGGGCGAGCTATGCCACGCTACGGGATGCAGCTGGCGAGGTGCTTGATCGCGCGCTGGTGCTGTGGCTGCCGGGGCCGGGCACGGCAACGGGCGAGGATACCGCCGAGCTACATTGCCATGGTGGGCGGGCCGTGTGTGCGGCGGTGGAGGCGGCGCTGGGCGCTTTGCCCGGTCTGCGCCGCGCCGAGCCGGGCGAGTTTACCCGCCGTGCTTTCGCCCATGGCAAAATCGATCTGGCGCAGGCCGAGGGTCTGGCCGATCTCCTCTCCGCCGAGACCGAGCTGCAGCGCCGCGCGGCGCTGGCGATGGCGGGCGGGGGCTTCTCGGCCAGGGTGGAGGGCTGGCGCGAGCGGGTGCTGGGTCTCTCGGCGGCGGTGGAGGCGGTGCTCGATTTTGGCGATGAGGATGATGTCGGTGGCCTGCCTGCCGGGTTCGCGCAGGCGCTCGATATGTTTCACGTGGAACTCTCCCGCTGGCTGGATCGCCCCCGTGCCGAGGCATTGCGCGAGGGGTTTCGCGTGGTGATTGCGGGGCCGCCCAACGCCGGCAAGTCCACCCTGTTCAACGCGCTGGTGGAGAGCGAGGCCGCGATCACCGCGCCGATCCCCGGCACCACCCGCGATGTGCTGATGCGCCCCGTGGCGATTGCCGGGGTGCCATTCCAGTTCCTCGACACCGCCGGGCTCCGCGAGGACAGCGGCGACGCCATCGAGGTGATCGGCATCGAACGGGCGCGCCACGCGCTGGCGATGGCGGATCTGGTGCTATGGCTGGGGGCGGAAGGCGAGGGTGGCGAGAGCGCTTGGGAGATTGAGGCGCAGATCGATCGGGCCGGGCACACCGCGAAAGATGCCCCGCGCCATCGCGTCTCGGCGCGGAGCGGCGAGGGGGTGAATGCCCTGCGCGAGGATCTGGTGGCGGCGGCGCGTCGGGCCATGCCCGCGCCCGGAGAGGCGGCGCTGAATGCCCGCCAGCATCGCCTGATCACGCAGGCCGCCGAGGCGCTGGCCGGGGCAGGGGAGGAGCGCGATCCGCTGCTGCTGGCGGAGCGGCTGCGTCTGGCGCGGTTGTCCTTCGATGCGCTGCTGGGGCGGGCGACTACCGAGGATATGCTCGATGCGCTGTTTGGGCGGTTCTGCATCGGGAAGTGATGTTTCACGTGGAACAGGGGAAAGGGGATAGTCCTAGGGGCGGTGTTTAATGTGCCGGTTTCCCAAGAGAAACCGGTTGGCACCCCATACCCCCGGAACGTCTCCCGGCGATAGGGTGTGCTTGGGGGTGCCGTAGCGTTCTGGCTCTCTGCCGCGCAGCGGCCATATAGCCTGCGGCGCGGCGACCTAGCAGCCAGGCCGAACCCGAAGCGCGAGGCTGACAGGTATGGGAGCGCGAGGGGATAATCCCCTCGCATCTTCCCCTTCAATCTTTTGACCCGCCCCTTCTCCTCCGCTAGTCCCCCTCGATGCAAACATTCGACATCATCGTGGTAGGCGGCGGGCACGCTGGCGTGGAGGCGGCCAGCGTCGCCGCACGCATGGGTGCCAGCGTGGCGCTGGTCAGCTTCGACCTCGGCGCAATTGGCGCGATGAGTTGCAACCCGGCGATTGGCGGCCTCGGCAAGGGGCATCTGGTGCGCGAGGTGGATGCCTTCGATGGCGTGATCGCGCGGGCTGCGGATGCCGCCGCGATCCACTACCGGATGCTGAACCGCAGCAAGGGCAGCGCGGTGCAGGGGCCTCGGGTGCAGGCGGATCGCAGGCTGTTCAAGGCGGCGGTGCAGGCTATCCTCGGCGCGCAGCCGGGCCTTGCCCAAGTGGCGGGCGAGGCGGCGGCGCTGCTCACCAGCGGTGACCGGGTGACGGGGATCGAGCTGGCCGATGGCACAATGCTCCACGCGGGCGCGGTGGTTCTGGCCACCGGGACTTTCCTCGGCGGCACGCTGTTTCGCGGGGAAGAGCGCATGACCGGGGGCCGGATCGGCGAGGCCTCCGCTCAGCGTCTGGCGGCGCAGCTGCGCGGGGCCGATCTGCCGATGGCGCGGCTGAAGACCGGCACGCCACCCCGGCTCGATGGCCGCACCATCGCTTGGGCGCGGCTGGAGGAACAGGCTTCGGACAGCGAGCAATGGTGCATGTCGCCGATGCGGACGGCCCGCACCAACCCGCAAATATCCTGCGCGATAACCCGCACGAACGAGGCCTCGCACGATGTCATCCGCGCCAATCTCCATCGCTCGCCGTTGTTCACCGGGGCGATTGGGGCGGCGGGGCCGCGCTATTGCCCCAGCATCGAGGACAAGATCCACCGCTTCGCCGACCGCGACAGCCACCAGATTTTCCTCGAGCCCGAGGGTCTGGATACGCCTCTCGTCTATCCCAATGGGGTCTCCACCTCGCTGCCCGCCGATGTCCAGCTCTCGATGCTCCGCACCATGGTGGGGCTGGAGCGGGTCGAGATGGTGGTGCCGGGCTATGCTGTGGAATACGACCACATCGACCCGCGCGCGCTGCGGCCGAGCCTGGAGGTGCGGGCGATGCCGGGGCTTTATTGCGCCGGGCAGATCAATGGCACCACCGGCTATGAGGAGGCCGCCGCGCAGGGCCTGATGGCCGGGATGCACGCCGCCGCCGCCGTGCTGGGCAGCACACCCGCGCCGCTGGATCGGGCCAATTCCTATCTGGCGGTGATGGTCGATGACCTCACCCTGCATGGCGTTTCCGAGCCCTATCGGATGCTCACCGCGCGGGCTGAGTATCGCCTGCGCCTGCGGGCGAACAACGCTGCCACCCGGCTGACCCCGCTGGCGATCGCCGCCGGTTGCGTGGGGCCGGGGCGGCGCGATTGGTTCGAGCGGCGGATGGCGGCCAAGGCGGCGCTGGAGGGCGAGCTGGCGCAGGAGGTCAGCGGGGGTGAGCTGAGCGCGGCGGGGTTGGATGTGCGGCTGAGCCATGGGCGGCAGAGCCTGCGGGCGTGGCTGCGGTTTGATGGGATAGACCTCGCCAGCCTCGCCCCGTGGATCGCGGAGCACGCGCTGGGGGCCGAAGATCTTTGGGCCGATCTGGCGGAGGAGGTGGCCGAGGACGCCGCCTATGCCCCCTATCTCGAACGGCAGGAGCGCGAGCTGGCCGAGCTGCGCGCGGCGCAGACGCTGCGGCTGGCCGAGGACTTTCCCTATGCCGAGATCGCCGGCCTCAGCCGCGAGATGGTGGAGCGCCTGACTCGCGCCCGGCCCGAGACGCTGGCGGCGGCGGGCAGGGTGCCGGGTGTGACTCCGGCGGCGCTGGCGGCGCTGCTGGTGCGGGCGCGGCGACAGATGCAGAGGACCACATGACCACCTTATCGCTTACCAGTGAAGACGAGGCCCGCGCCTGGCTGGCGGCAGAGATCGGCGCGGATGGCGCGGCGATGGAGCGTCTGGAGCGGCTGGTGGCCTTGCTGGCGCAAGAGAACGCACGGCAGAATCTGGTTTCGGCGGCGAGCATGAGCGCGGTGTGGCTGCGGCATATTGCCGATAGCGCGCAGCTGCTGCGCTATGTTCCACGTGAAACATCAGCCGATGCCGGGGCGCCGGTGTGGCTCGACCTAGGCACGGGCGCGGGCTTCCCCGGGCTGGTGGTGGCGGCGCTGCGGCCGGAGATGGAGGTGCGGCTGGTCGAATCGCGCGCGCGGCGAATCGAGTGGCTCGAATACGCCCGCAGCGAGATGGGTCTCGCCCGCGCCAAGGTCATCGGTCAGCGCCTCGAACTGGTGCCGACCGAGGAGGTCGGGGTCATTTCGGCACGGGCTTTTGCCCCGCTTGATAAATTGCTGACTTTATCCGCCCGCTTTTCCACAGGGCGGACCATCTGGTTGTTGCCCAAGGGTCGCTCGGCGGCCCAAGAGTTGGAGGCGCTCTCCACAGGGGGATTCGGGGCCAAATTGGGGTTCGAACATCAGCTCCGCGTCGAAGCTTCTTTGACGGACCCGGAAGCAGGCATACTAGTCGGACAAGTGATCTTCAGGCGGGGAGTGAAGGTATGATTCGCGTTGCCATTGCCAATCAGAAGGGCGGCGTGGGGAAGACCACCACCGCCATCAATATCTCCACCGCCTTTGCCGCATCGGGCTGGCGCACGCTGCTGATCGATCTCGATCCGCAGGGCAACGCCTCCACCGGGATTGGCTGCGCCGCCAACGAGCGGGAATATTCCTCCTATGATCTGCTGGTGGGCGAGGCGGGCCTGGCGGAATGCGCGGTGGCCACGCGTATCCGCAATCTTGATCTGGTGCCCGCCACGCAGGATCTTTCGGGCGCGGAGGTGGAGCTGGTCAACGTTGATCACCGCACCAACCGGCTGCGCGATGCCCTCACCCGCAACGCCGTGGCCGAGGGTGCCTACGACATCTGCTTCATCGATTGCCCGCCCTCACTGGGGCTCTTGACGCTCAACGCGCTGACCGCCGCGGATTCGCTGCTGGTGCCGTTGCAGTGCGAGTTTTTCGCGCTGGAGGGGCTGAGCCAGCTGTTGCAGACCGTGGAGCAGGTGCAGCAGCGTTTTAATGCGGAGCTGGGCATCGTCGGCGTGGCGCTGACCATGTTCGACAAGCGCAACCGTCTCACCGATCAGGTGTCGGATGATGTGCGCTCGTGCCTCGGCAAGCTGGTGTTCGACACGGTGATCCCGCGCAATGTCCGCCTGTCGGAAGCGCCCAGCCATGGCTTGCCCGCGCTGATCTACGATCAGTTCTGCACCGGCAGCCGCGCCTATATCGAATTGGCCCGCGAATTGATTGGCCGCCTGCCCGAGAGAAGAATTGCCGCATGAGTGATGAGACCAAGCCCGCCATAACCGCCGATATCATCGCCGCGCCGCGCCGCAAACCGGCGGCACTGGGCCGTGGGCTGGAAGCACTGCTCGGCGAGAGCCGTCGGGAAGAGCCGCTGGCGGCTGGCCCGCGTGGTGGTGCGGCCAGTGGTGGGCAGGCTGGGGTGGGGCAGTCTGGGGCGGGGCAGGGGGCGACGGGCCCCGCGGGTGGTCTGGCGATGCTGGCGGTGGCCGATATCGAGCCGCATCCCGAGCAGCCGCGCCGCCATTTCGACGAGGCCGCGCTCGACGAGCTGGCCGCCTCGATTGCCGCGCGGGGGGTGATTCAGCCGGTGATCGTGCGGCCGCTTGGTGCGGGCCGCTATCAGCTGGTGGCGGGCGAACGCCGCTGGCGCGCCGCCCAGCGTGCCCAGCTGCACGAGATCCCCGCGCTGGTGCGCAATCTCAGCGAGCGCGAGGTGATGGCGCTGGCGTTGATCGAGAACCTCCAGCGCGAGGATCTCAACCCAATCGAAGAGGCCCGCGCCTATCACCGCCTCGCGCAGTCCGAGGGGATGACGCAGGCCGAGATCGCCCGCATGGTCGATAAATCGCGCAGCCATGTCGCCAATATCCAGCGGCTGCTGGCTTTGCCTGAATCGGTGATCCTCCTGGTCGAGAGCGGCGAGCTGTCGATGGGCCACGCCCGCGCGCTGATCGGCGCGGAGGGCGCTGCCGAACTGGCCAAGCTGGCCGTGGCCCGGCAAATGTCGGTGCGCGAGGTGGAGCAGGCGGTGCGCAAGCTGGCGCGCGGCGAGAGCGAGGCAACCCCCGCCCGCCGTGCCCGCGCCGATCGCGCGCAAAGCGAGGACGCCGATATCATCGCCGTGCAGCGCCACCTCGAGGAGTTCCTCGGCCTGCCGGTGCGAATCAGCGCGGACGCCGATCCGCGCTCGGGCGAGGTGACGATCCGCTACAGCACGCTCGACCAGCTCGATCTGATCTGCCAGCGGCTCACCGGCGGCGGAGTATAGCGCCCGCCTGCCTTATCGCGAATTAGCGCGAGGGCTTCAGGCGGATCAGCTTGGTTTTGCTGTGCCGGTGATAGCGTGGGCGTGGGGCGCGGATATATTCCGTGACCACGCGCGTGGTCACCGTGCGGCACTGGCACCCCGGCGTGGCCGGGCGGGTGGAGAGCGCCAGTGTGACCGGCACCGCATAGGACCAGCCCTGATAGACCAGCCCTGACCGCCGATAATAGCGCAGCCAGCCCTCGCAGACATTGGTGCGGCTATAATTTCCAAAATAAGCGTTTGAATCCAATTTATTATGGCAATCCTGCAGCCACGAGCCAGCCCACTGCGGCCCGGTATCGGCCTCTGTCGGGTGGATGATGACAAAAGCCGTGCCCTCGAAATGGGCAAACTCCGCCTCGCCCACCGCGCGGCCATCGGGGGTCAGCAGATCGCCCGGCCAGCTGCCGCTATTGGGATTGCCATCCGGCCCCACCCAGGTGCCTTGCCACGCGCCCAGATAGCGCTCCGACAGCGCGGCGGGCGTAGGGGCGGGCGCTTCGGGCGGGCTTTGCGGAACGAGCTGGGGCGGAACGAGCTCGGGCGGGCCAATCTGGGCCACCGCCGGGCGCGCCCAAAGCAGCAGCCCCAGCGCGAGAGCGGGAAGAAAGGCGCGGTGCTGGTTCATGCCGAAACCTCGTGGGAAAGCGCGGACAGGGCACCATTGTGCCACGAGTGGGGCGTTAAGGCTATGTGGCATTGTTGTGCCGGGCGGGAGGGGGAATAGAGAATTGCAGGGGTGTTACACCCCTGCACCCCAATACTGTCGTCGTCGCGCATCAGTTCGGCCATAGAGCAACCTTGCAGCGCCGCAGGCGATAATTGCCGCTTCGCGGATGGGAGTGACGCTGATGCGGCGCGCCCACGCCGACAGGTATGGGGGTTTGGGGGCGTAACGCCCCCAAGTCTAAACCCTATAAACCCCCTTAAACCCGGCTTGCCGCCCCGCCAGCAAGCGACTATCCCGCGCCCATGAGCCCGATCCTTCGCAACAGCCTCACCATTCTAGGCATGCTGGCCGTCCTTGCTGGCGGCAGTCTTGTCTATGAGTTCCACACCCACGCCGATCCCTTGCCGATCGAGCAGTTCGAGGGCCTCAAACCCACGCTGGCCGATCCCGCGCCCGAGACCATTCCCGGCACCTCGCTGCAGAGAACCATCGGCTGGGCTGCGGGCGAGGCTCCGCTGGCGGCGAAGGGGCTGGTTGTCACCCGCTTTGCCGAGGGGCTGGATCATCCGCGCACGCTGCTCACCCTGCCCAATGGCGATGTGCTGGTGGCGCAGACCAATGCGCCCAAGGGCAATGGTCCGGGCGGCGTTACCGGCTTTTTCCAGAAGCTGCTGATGGGGATTGTGGGCGCGGGCACGCCCCCGGCGAACAACATCGTGCTGCTGCGCGATGGCAAGGGGGCGGGCCACGCCGATCAGCGCTTTGTGCTGCGGAGCGAGGGTCTCGAATCGCCCTCGGGCATGGCCTATCGGGCGAAGGATGCCGCCAGCGGCACGCTCTATATCGCCAACCACAATGCCGTGCTCGCCTTCCCCTATCGCCTGGGCGACACGGCGCTGAGCGCCAAGCCCACCCGGCTGATGAAGCTGCCCGGCGGCGGCAACCACTGGATGCGCAATCTGCTGCTCAGCCCCGATGGCAAGAAGCTCTATGTCGCGGTCGGCTCGGCCAGCAATATCGGCGAGCGCGGGATGGACAAGGAACTGGGCCGCGCCGCCATCTGGGAGATCGATCTCGACCACGGCACGCACCGGCAATACGCCAGCGGGATGCGCAATCCCAATGGCCTCGCGTGGAATCCTTCCACCGGCGAGTTGTGGAGCGTGGTCAACGAGCGCGACCAGCTCGGCCCCAATCTGCCGCCCGATTATCTGACCAATGTGCCGGTGGGCGCGCAATATGGCTGGCCGTGGGTCTATTGGAAGGATGTGATCGACGAGCGAGTCGACGCACCGATGCCCGAGTTCCTCACCGATTATGCGCGCAAGCCCGAATATGCGCTGGGGCCGCACACCGCGCCGCTGGGGCTGATCTTTGCCAATGGCGGCGGGCGGCTGGGGGCCTCCTTTGCCAATGGCGCCTTCATCGCGCGGCACGGCTCGTGGAACCGCAAGCAGCCCGCGGGCTATGACGTGGTGTTTGTTGCCTACGACGATCACGGCAACCCGACCGGCCTGCCCCAGCCCGTGCTGAGCGGCTTCCTCGCGGGCGGCGGCGATACCCATGGTCGCCCGGTGTGGCTGGGCTGGGCCAAAGACGGCGCACTGCTGGTGAGCGACGATACCGCTGGCGTCATCTGGCGGGTGATTGCGCCGGGGGCCGCTCCCTCGGCGGCGCCAAAGCCGGTGGTGGCGACGCATCTGCAGCCCCAGCGGGATCTGAAAGCGCCTGCGGATTCGCAGTATTCTGGTTTGTTTGGCGCGGGGAATTAAGGGCAAAATTGCAGGGGTGTTACACCCCTGCACCCCATTACTGTCTGCTTCGCGCTTCGGGTTCGGCCATGGAGCAACGTCTCAGCGCCGCAGGCGATAAAGCCGCTTCGCGGCAAGGCGCAAGGCCGAGATGATGCGCTGAGTCATGCAGTAATGGGGGTTTGGGGGTGTAACACCCCCAAGACTATCTCTTCCCCCTATATCGCCTTCCCCGCCCGCCCGGCCAGCTCGGTAATATAGTGCCACGCCACCCGGCCCGATCTGGCCCCGCGCCGCTTGGCCCATTCCAGTGCGTCGGCCTCGCTCCAGTCGAGCCCCAGCTCCTCGGCATAGCCCGCGATGATCGCCAGATAGGCCAGCTGATCGCAATTATGGAAGCCGATCGACAGGCCGAAGCGGTCGGCCAGCGCGAGGCGATCGTCCACCGCGTCGCGGGGGTTGAGAGGGTCGTCCTGCTCGCTGGCGGGGCGCGGCACGATGGCGCGGCGGTTTGACGTCACCGCGAGGCGGACATTGCCGGGGCGCGCCTCCACGCCGCCCTCCAGCCAGCTCCGCAGCGCGCGCGGGCCAGAGCCGTCGCCATCCTCGAAGCCGAGGTCGTCGATAAACACCAGAAACTGCCGATCCACCCGCGCCAGCGCGCCAAACAGCGCCGCCAGCGAGGGCAGGGCCTCGGGCGAGACCTGCACCAGCGCGATGCTGCCGGAGGCCTGTGCCTGCGCGGCGGCGTTATGGGTTGTCGCCTCTGCTTGCGCGGTGGCGATGGAGGAGCGCAGCACCGCCGATTTGCCCATACCCCGCGCGCCCCACAGCAGCATGTCGTGCGCGGCGTGCCCGGCGGCAAGACGCGAGACATTGGCTACCACCAGCTCCTTCTGGGCGTCGATCCCGCGCAGCAGGGCGAGCGCGGGAGCCTCCAGCCGGGGCACGGCGCGCGCGCCAGTCGCGCTCCACACATAGGCCGGGGCGGAGAGCCAGTCGGCCACAGAGGGGGCGGGGGGCAGCAGGCGCTCAGCCAAATTGGCCAGCAATTCCGCTATCCGCGCCAGATGTGTGCCCTGATCCATTCTCGGCCGATCCTTTTACTTGCGCCAATCCCCTATCCATAGCCAAGCGGGGCGGGCGGTAAAGGGGGGCTACCCCACCAATCGCTTGGCAACCGGGCGTGGGAGGGATAGCGCTGCGGCGATGACCCTGAAGCCGCCATTCGACACCACCCCGCGCATCCTGCCAGCCGATGCCGCTGGTGTGGCGCAGGCCGCCAAGGTGCTGCGCGCGGGCGGGCTGGTCGCGCTGCCCACGGAGACGGTCTATGGCCTCGCCGCCAGGGCCGATAGCGCCGAGGCCGTGGCCGGGATCTATCGCGCCAAGGGCCGCCCCGATTTCAACCCGCTGATCGTGCACGTGACCGATATCGCCGCCGCCGGGCGTCTGGCGGTGATCGATGCGCGGGCGCGGGCCTTGGCCGAGCACTTCTGGCCCGGCCCGCTGACCCTGGTGCTGCCGCGCCTGCCCGATGCGCCGCTGGCACCGGCGGTGAGCGCGGGGCTGCCCAGCGTGGCCTTGCGCTGCCCGGCGCATCGCGTGATGCGCGCGGTGCTGGCCGCCGCCGACGTGCCGCTCGCCGCCCCCTCGGCCAACCGCAGCGGGGGGGTGAGCCCGAGCTGCGCCGCCCATGTCGCCTCGTCTTTAGGGGCCGATGTGGGGTTGATCCTTGATGGCGGGGCCTGCGCGGCGGGGATCGAATCGACCATCGTGGCGCTGCGGGATGGGGGCGGCTGGCAAGTGCTGCGCCCTGGCCCGATCACGGCCGACGAGATCGCCGCCGTGCTGGGCGTTTCCGAGCAGACAGGCGCAGGGCAGGGGGCGATTGAGGCCCCCGGCCAGCTGGCCAGCCATTATGCGCCGGGCAAGCCGGTGCGTCTGGGGGCGGATAGCGCCGGGGAGGGGGAGTTCCTGATCGGCTTTGGCCAGCTGGCGGGCGATTTCAACCTCTCGCCCACCGGCGATCTGGCCGAGGCGGCGGCTAATCTCTATGCGGCGCTGCATAGGGCGGCGGCTTCGGAACAGCCGTGTATAGCGGTGGCGCTGGTGCCGGATGAGGGCATTGGCGCGGCGATTAATGATCGATTGGGCCGGGCTGCGGTTTGAAGGGGGTTAGACTTGGGGGTGTTACACCCCCAAACCCCCATTACTGTCCACCTTGGCGCATCCATCTCGGCCTCGCGCCCTGCCGCGCAGCGGCACTATCGCCTGCGGCGCTGCGACCTTGCTCTATGCCGAACTGGCGCGCAACGCTGACAGTAATGGGGTGCAGGGGGGTAACCCCCCTGCGAATCTTCCCCCTTCCCAAAAACCATGAAAAAAGGGGCCAGCCTCTCAGCCAGCCCCTTTCTGATTTCTACCGGCCCTCGAATCAAACGGTGGCGGCGACTTCGTAATACTTCGGCGCGTGCTCGTTCAAAATCGCGAGGATCTTCTTGAGCGCGGCCAGTTCGTCGGTCTTTTCCATGGCGGCCAGCTCGCGGGCGAGGCGCGACGAGGCGGCCTCGAAGATCTGGCGTTCGGAATAGGACTGCTCGGGCTGATCGTCGGCGCGGAACAGGTCGCGGGTTACCTCGGCGATGGAAACGAGATCGCCGGAGTTGATCTTCGCCTCGTATTCCTGCGCGCGGCGCGACCACATGGTGCGCTTGACGCGGGGCTTGCCCTTCAGCGTATCGAGCGCCTCGCGCAGCGTTTTGTCCGAAGAGAGCTTGCGCATGCCGATGGCTTCGACCTTGCCCACGGGCACGCGCAGCGTCATCCGCTCTTTTTCAAAGCGCAGCACATAGAGTTCGAGCTGCATGCCGGCGATTTCCTGCTCCTGCAGTTCAATCACCCTACCAACCCCGTGCTTGGGGTAAACGACGTAATCACCAACATCGAAGGCGTGCGCCTTGAGCGTCATCTATCGTCCTTTCACGCAGGCAGGTTTGCGCCGCTGGCGCGGGGGCCGCTGGAGGAAAACCGACATCCTATCCAACCCGGTATGATGTTTCATCAACCGTTAGCCGCGATCCTGCCTTTCATGCTGTTGCAAACCCCGGGGAAACCGACAACCGCAAACCCCGCGGGATGAGACATAGTATAACACTGCTGTAACAAAATTACCAGAGGCGAGAATCGCATCGCGATTCCCGCCTCTGGAGGGCAATTCAGGAGAGAGCATAGTGATCCGTGGGCGCTAGTGAGGCCCCGGGTCAATCGCTCCGATTAATCACCAGCGCCGGGCTTGTCCGAGAACAGCTTGTCGAACTTGCCCTCGACGCCCTTGAAATCGTCGGCGTCGGCGGGGCTGTCCTTCTTGGCGGTGATGTTGGGCCATTCGGCGGAGAACTTGGTGTTCAGCTCCAGCCATTGCTCCAGACCACCCTCGGTGTCGGGCAGAATCGCCTCGGCGGGGCATTCCGGCTCGCACACGCCGCAATCGATGCATTCGCTGGGGTTGATCACCAGCATGTTTTCGCCTTCGTAGAAGCAGTCCACCGGGCAAACTTCAACGCAATCCATGTATTTGCAGCGGATACAGGCGTCGGTGACGACATAGGTCATGGCTGCAAAATCCTTTCGCTAGAGTGTTTTTGGGCGGGTGGAATCACCCGGCAACCCATAAAACACGATAAAACAATGAACTAGAGCGCGCGATCCGATTCTGCCGAGCCGGACAGCCCTCTAGCAACTCCGATTGGCGGGCCTGCTAGTGGAGAAGCGCTCGACTCGTCAAGCACCCGATAGTGGCTTTGCGCCTCGAAATGCGGCCCACGGCGCTCTGGCAGCGATAAAATCTCGATTATTCGTGTTTGCGGGCCACAGGGTAGCACCAGAATATCACCCACCGCCACCATTTGTGAGCAGCGCTCCACCCTTCGGCCATTCAGGCGGATATGCGCTTGCTCCACTATCCCCTGCGCGATCCCGCGTGTTTTGGCATAGCGCAGAAACCACAGGAGCTTGTCGATACGCAGCTTGCCGAGGGCCTGCCCGCTCCCCATGCGTCAGGCCACCAATCTGGAGAGCGCGGCAAAGGCGCCTCCCTCTGGCGGCGGCGGGGCGGCGGGGGCGGTGTCGGCGCGGGGCGGGCTCCAGCGCCACAGCAGCGGGGCGGGCGGGCCAAACATTCCGGCTGCCAGCGGCTTTGGCGGCAACGGGCGGAATCCCGCCGCGCGCAGCAGCCTTGCATAGCCAGCGGTGGCGAGGCCGGCCGCCAGCGCCGCGCCGGGATCGAGCCCGAAGGCACGCCCGCCGCGTTCCACCCGGCGGCCATGGGCTTCGCGCAGCAGCGCCTCGGCGAAATCGAGCCGCAGCCAATGCTCGCCCGCCGCGCGATAGCCGAGCGGCAGAAGAGTGGATCGCGGAGTCGATTCGCGGGCAGGCAGCACCGGCGGCATCGTCTCGGCCACGGGGCCTTTCCCGCCGCCCAGATCACACCACAGCCGCAGCGGGGCGCGCCGCAACAGCGCGGGGTGAAACAGATCGAGCGCGCCCACCTTCACCCCCAGCCGCCGCAAGGCATCGCGCTGGCGCTTGTCGAGCTTCTCCAGCCCCGAGGTGGCGCGGGCCATCATCCCCCCCGATTCGGCAAGGCGAATCAGCAGCGCGCGCAGCTCTGGCCCGGCCTGTGCGCTGGTGCTCGCCGTCTCGATGCGCGCCAGCGGGGCGAGCACCCGCAGCTTGCGCGCCAGCCATTGCTCCAGCGCTGCGCTCAGCGCCTCGCGCGCGGCGGCGGGCAGGGCGGAAAGCGCGCCGATCGGGCTGAGGCGGGGGCTGAGCAGCGGTTTGCCGCGCTCCAGGGTGGCGAGCTTGTCGCCATGCCAGAGAATCGCCCCCGCGCGCAGCTCCACCCCGGTATCGGCATCCCGAGCCGCAATGGCGGCGGCCAGCTTTTCGGCGCGGGCGGCCAGCAGCGCGGGCACATGGCGCTCGGCGGCGGCGAGCAGCAGCTTGTGATCGCCATGCCGCGCGGCGGGATCGACCTTGAAGCGGAACCCGGCCAGCTCGCCAATCGCTTCGCCATCGACCATCACGGTGTCGCCCTCCAGATGCACCGGCAGCAGCGCGGCGTCTGGCCCCAGCCGCTTCATCAGCACGGTGGTGCGGCGGTTGACGAAACGCTCGGTGAGGCGGGCGTGGAGCGCGTCGGACAGGCGGGCCTCCACCGCGCGGGCGCGCTCGGCCATTTCGGCGCGGGCGGGCACCCAGTCGGGCCGCTGGGTGATGTAAGACCACGAGCGCACGGCGGCGATGCGGCCCTGCAGCGTGTCGATATCGCCCGCCACCTGATCCAGCTGGGCGATGG
>Ga0208507_1000227_pt1 | contig 39891 bp, 42 predicted proteins | sample CryBogCBH12Aug01_FD_184626 | JGI IMG/M metagenome (GOLD analysis project Ga0208507, IMG submission 184626) | Freshwater microbial communities from Crystal Bog, Wisconsin, USA - CBH12Aug09.1 (SPAdes) (version 2) | ecosystem: Environmental > Aquatic > Freshwater > Lake | place: Crystal Bog...
CTGCGGCATTGAATGCACTGGCTGCGGGGCTGGCCAAGGACACTTATGGCACGAGCAACAACAACAGCCTGCTTTTAACCATCAACGACACAGCGGCTAATATTGCCGCTAATGCCGCCGCATTGAATACACTGGCGGCAGGGCTAGCCAAAGACACCTATGGGGTGGGCAACAACAACAGCCTGACCCTTATCCTTAGCGACACAGCAGCCAATATTGCCACCAATGCCGTGGCTTTAAATACATTGGCGGCGGGGTTGGCCAAAGACACTTATAGCTCTGGAAACAGCGATAACAACAGCATTATCCTGACAATCAGCGACACAGTGGCCAATGTTGTGGCCAACACCGTTTCTCTCCAGTCGTTGGCGGCAGGGCTGGCACAAGCCACCTATGGTGCTGGTTTCACCCGTAATCATCTAGGTATCACCATCAGCGACACAGCGGCTCATTTCGTGACCAACACAGTAGCTTTGCAGACACTGGCGGCAGGGTTTGCCCAAGCGACTTATGGTGCTGGCCATAACCTAAACATCAACTACCTGGCGTTTGTCGTCAGTGATACGGCAGCCAATATCGCCGCCAACGGGGTGGCCTTGAATGCGCTGGCGGCAGGATTGGCCAAAGACACTTATAGCACTGGCAACAACAACAGCTTAAGCTTCGCCATCAAAGACACGGCAGCCAATATTGCTGGCAACGCCATTGCCTTGCAGTCGTTGGCGGCGGGGCTGGCGCAAGACACTTATGGGTCAGCCACGCGTATCTACAACAACAACCAGCTAACCGCCACAGTCAGTGACACGTCAGCGAATGTTGCCGCCAACTCTGCGGCTTTGCAGTCGTTCGCTGCTGCACTGGCCCAAGACACTTATAATTCTGGCTACCTTAACAACAACAAGCTGGCCATCTCCATTGGTGACACGGCAGCCAATGTTGCCGCTAACACCGTGGCTTTGCAATCGCTGGCGGCGGCACTGGCCCAAGACACCTATGATTCAGGCTACTTCAACCACAACAAGCTAGTCATCACTATCAGCGATACGGCAGCCAATGTTGCCGCCAACACTGCGGCTTTGCAATCATTAGTGGCTGTGTTGGCCCACGACACGTTTGATTCTGGCAATAGCAACAACAACAGCCTAACCATCAGCATCAGCGACACATTAAGCAATGTCCTATCAAACATAGCTAACATCAATATGTTGTCAGCGTCCATTGCAGCTATAAGCCTCACTGACGGCGGCATCCCCGCTACGGCACTGACTGCCAGCCAATATGCCGCCGATGCGGCAGTGCTGGCTAAGATCAGCTCTCCGTACAGCTTGGGCATCAGCGGCGAAACGGCTGCGAATGTGGCTACGGACATCAAGAATATCAATGTCACCGCTATTGGCGTGGTGGACAGTGCAGCCAATGTCAGCACCAGCCTCAACAGCCTGGAAAGCACTATCAGCAAGCTGTCCGGCATCGTCTTGACCGACAAAGGCACACCGACCTTGTCATTAAGCACCACACAAGTGACCAACGACTTGGCTGTTCTGAACGCCATCACATCACCTTATCTGTTGTCGGTGAAAGATGCTGTTGCCAACATCAACAGCTTGTCCTTAGGCGGTGTGCACAGCAGCCTGATTGAAATCATGCCCACTTCCTTGCTGGCAACGCTCACCGAGAACAGCCAAATAACGGACTTGAATTTGTCGCAAATCAACTTGGCGGGCGAGTCCATCACCGAAAAAGCCTACCAAGGCATCGGTACGGAAGTGGACATTGTCACCAGCAAAGGTGTGGTGGCGAACCAACTGTTTTTCACCCACGACACCGAAATCCAGTTGCATTTATTAGGCATTGGCAACACTGTTGTGCATGTAATGTAGCCTTTGTAAGGCCTGGCAGCAGCGGTGATGTTCTGGCAAAGAATGTTACTGCTGGTGCTAGGCTACCCTGATTAAGTGCTTTCCTAAAGATCGGGAATTTTTACCGATGCCATTTATCGTGATACGTTACCTCCCTGCATTGCTTGTTCTGGCAAGTGGTTTGTCCTATGGCAGTGCAGCCGATGCCCGGACAATAGCGCATACGGCTATCGGTGCGGCGGTTTTTTGCAAGCAACAGCTACACGGCAAAATGCTTGCAAGGACTGAGCTTATCTTCGGTTTATCACAAGCCAATGGCGACATCCTATCCGAGCAAACGTTCCAGCATTTTGTGGACACCGAAATAACGCCCCGCTTCCCTGCTGGCTTGACGGTATTGGTTGCTAAAGGGCAATTTAGGGCTTCAACAGGCGGCACTATTATTCAGGAAGCATCAAAAGTAGTGCTATTGCTTTACCCATTCAGTAACAAAAGCAACCAAGCCATTGAACAAATCCGCAAAGCCTATAAAAATAGCTTTCAGCAAATGTCCGTGCTGCGCATTGATGGGCGGTCATGCGTATCTTTTTAGTGACGGACGTATCACCCGAAAGGCTGATAGGCATGGTAATCCCGCCATTCAAGCCTACAATACCGTGTCAACACCTAACTTGATCCGCTGATGAAAAAAATACTGCTTTCGATGTTGGCCGTTTTCCTTATTTTTGAGGAATGGCTATGGGATGGCCTAACCGTCTTTGGGCAACTGCTGGTGCGCTGGCTGAATCTGGGGGGTGTTGAGCAATGGCTGTGCCAAGCATCGCCAAATAAGGCACTGGCTGCGTTCAGCATCCCGTTGCTCATTGTTATGCCCATCAATTTTGTCGCCATTGAGTTGTTCATTCATGGCTTAGTGCTACAAGGCATTTTGCTGGAACTGTTGGCAAAATTATTAGGTACTGTGTTGATTGCCCGGGTATTTGCATTGACCAAGCCGCAACTTTTGACTTTTCCACTGCTGCAGCTTATTTACACCACCGTCAACCGATGGCTGCAATGGGCGCATCAGAAAGTGATTGGAACATCTGCTTACCAGTGGGCAAAACTATTGCAAAGCCAGCTCAAAACGCAATTCGCCGTTGGTTTTGCAAACTGGCTTGCTAAACGGCGAGACTAGCAACGCCGCCTTAGTTTTAATTATAGCCATAAATACCAACGATTTATGGCTATCCTCCCATTTACGCCATCAACACCCGATCGACCGCCTGCCGGTCAAATTGCGGTGCCAGCAATTCAATAAACGCATAAAGATAACCGCGTAAATAAGCATCCCGGCGCAAGCCCAAATAAGTCGTGCTGGCCGGAAACAAATGGCTGGCATCGATCATCCCCAAATGCTCATCCCGCCCCGCATCGTAAGCCAGTGATGCCAGCAAGCCAATACCCAAACCCAAATTGACATAAGTTTTTATCACATCCGCATCAATCGCGGTCAGCACAATATTGGGTTCCAGCCCCGCCTCGCTAAACACACGGTTAACCAGTGAGCCGCCGGTGATGCTGAAATCGTAAGTGATCAGTGGATAAGCAATGATTTTTTCCAGTGTCAATAGGCCGCATGCAAACACCGGATGGCCATGCGGGGCGATCACACAACGGTTCCACTCATAGCAGGGCAGGCACAGCAATTTGTTGTTGGTATTGATAAATTCAGTGGCAATGCCAATATCCGCGTCGCCGTTGGCAACCAGTTCAGCCACTTGGGTGGGGTTGCCTTGGTGGATGTTTAATTTTACCTCGGGGAATCGCGCCATAAAAGCAGTGACCACGCTAGGCAAACGGTAACGGGCTTGGGTATGGGTAGCGGCAATGCTGAGCATGCCCGCTTCTTTTTTTCTGAACTCCTCGCTCACCTGCTTGATATTGTTGACATCACGCAAAATACGCTCGGACAACCCCAAGATAATTTTGCCTGATTCGGACACGCCGGACAGTCGTTTGCCATTACGCAAAAAAATATGCAGGTTAAGTTCCTCCTCCAATAGCTGGATTTGTTTGCTAACGCCTGATTGTGAAGTATGCAAAGCTTCAGCCGCCAGCGATATATTCAGCTTACAGCGCATCACTTCGCGGATATAACGTAATTGGTGCAGTTTCATCAGCCTGTGGTCAGGTATGTTGATATAACTATTTTAGATAAACATATCTTAACATATCATTAAATATTCTATTAAGTGGCTGCTATAGTAGCCTCCAAGTGATTGCAGCCCGTTTAACTTTCTACAAGAGCTTGCTTGGCGGCCTGTTCGGTCAGACCAACCCCATCTCCTGTTGGATAAGCACGGTGGAACGGGAAAATTCACGACGTTACCGCATAACGTCAGTCAATAGCACTACTTTTATGGGCATCAGGTGATGGTATCCGATATTAAAAAAAACCATGACGCGCAGCAACTCGTCGATATTACCAAACAAATTATTAATGCTTTACAAAATATCCGCTATGGTTCAGTGGAAATAACCATCCACGAAAGCCGGGTGGTGCAAATAGAGCGCAGGGAAAAAATGCGTTTTGACAAGAACTGACAGGCTTCATAGCAACGTTAACCAACGAGCTGCCACTACCCCTTTAAATTTAACTGATTGGCTACCGTATCTACGATGCTGGTCAGATCAGAAAACCCGCCCAAACAATGAGCGGGCTGACCGGATCGCCGGATGCCAGCCATTATTATGAGAACATTATGCATAACTTCCGATTGACCGCCTTGGCAGGCGTTATAAATTTGCTGTTAATCGCTGGCCCATCTGCACAAGCAGCACCAGCGCCCGATATTGAAGCCATGGAGCGGCGTATCCGCGAATTGGAAAGCCGTTTGGAAAAATTGGAGCCCGCCACCAAGGCACAAGCCGTCATTGCGCCTGCCCCAGCTCCGATGGTTATCGCACCCAGTCCTGAAGTGGAAAAACTGACCCGTAAAGTCAACACCTTAGAGCGCAAGCTAGAAGTGCAGGATGAGGTGACCACAGGAGCGTTCAAAAAACTGCCTAAGTTCGATGCCGGGGACAGCGGCTTTAAAATCACCTCTTCAGATGGCAAGCACCAACTACGCATTCGCGGTGCCGTGCAAGCCGATGGCCGTTTTTTCTGGGAAGACACCGCCAATAAAGGCATTGATTCCATGGATTTAAAGCAAGCTCGGCTATGGATTGAAGGCTTCCTCTATAAAGACATTTATTACAAGCTGATGCCTGATTTTGCCGCAGGCAGCAAGGTCAATGCTGATCAAACGGTAGGTGGTGATATTTTGCCCGATGCCTACATTGATTACGCCTACCATTCTGCCGCCAGCCTATTGGTGGGGAAATTTAAACCGGCTCTCAGTTTAGAGCGTTTGCAGGGCGACTCCGATACCGTTTTCTTGGAACGGGCCTTCCCAACCTATTTGGCAAGCAACCGTGATGTAGGTATTCAAGTGCATGGTGGCTTTGGCGTACGCGGCTATGGCGCAGAAAAAACGCCCGGGCCGATTGATGCCAAAAATGCCATTACTTACCAACTGGGTTTGTTTAACGGTTGTGGCGATGACTGTAACCCAAATTTTAATGCTGGTGATACCAATGACAATAAAGAGCTGGTCGGGCGTTTATTTGCCCATCCGTTCCAACATGCCAGTGTGTCGTGGCTGGATGGCTTTGGTTTTGGTATTGCAGGTTCGGCGTCCAAGCCGTCTAAGCTGGGTATGAAAAACCTACAAACACCTATCGGCAGAAACACATACTTGGACTATACCGGGGTAACGTCTGAAGGTAACAGTTACCGCCTTTATCCACAAGCTTATTGGTATGCGGGGCCTTTTGGGGCAATGGCTGAATATGCCATGTCTTCACAAACGGTCAAAGGTGCTGGCAAAGTGGTCAGGCAAGATAACACCGCTTCAGAAGTGACCGTTTCTTATGTAGTGACCGGCGAAGACAACAGCTTTGGTGCCATTAAACCCATCCAAGCCTTTAGCCCTTTAGAAGGTCGTTGGGGGGCTTTGCAGTTTGCCGCCCGATGGACACAGTTGACCGTAGATAATGGCACGCATTCGGTGATAGCTGACCCAACTAAATCCGCCAGACAGGCAACTGCCTGGACATTAGGGGCTAACTGGTATCTTAATAATTATGCGCTGGTGCGGACTGATTATGAGGAAGTTGCTTTTGCCGGCTTCAATGGCGTTCATGGCGGCAACCGCCCAACTGAACGGGTGTTTGCAACCCGCTTCCAAATATCGTTTTAATCCAATTGACAAGGAATTTGCCTTATGAACAAACATCTTTACAAATTTATTTTGGCTACGGCACTGGCTATCGGCGGCGCAAGCCCGGTACAAGCGGACGTTGAGCTGCTTAACGTATCCTACGACCCCACCCGCGAACTGTACAAAGCTTATAACGAAGCGTTCGCCAAACACTGGCAAGCTACTCATAACGGTGAAAAGGTCGCCATACGGCAATCACACGGCGGCAGTGGCAAGCAAGCCCGGGCCGTGCTGGATGGCTTGGAATCGGATGTGGTCACTTTGGCATTGGCCTATGACGTGAACCAGCTGTATGCCAAACGTAAATTGATCCCAGAAAACTGGCAATCGCTGTTGCCCAATAACAGTTCGCCATATACCTCGACTATTGTTTTTGTGGTGCGTAAGGGCAACCCGTTGGCAATTAAAGATTGGGGTGATTTGGTCAAATCCGGTGTCAGTGTGGTGACCCCTAACCCCAAAACATCCGGCGGTGCGCGTTGGAACTATCTGGCAGCTTGGGCTTACGCGCTCAAAGCCAACGGCGGCAATGAAGAAGCCGCCAAGGCATTTGTCGCCAAACTATACAAAAACACCGCCGTGCTGGACACTGGTGCGCGGGGTTCAACCACCAGCTTTGCTGAACGTGAAATTGGCGACGTGCTGATCACTTGGGAAAACGAAGCCTACTTGGTCAAACAGCAGTTTGCCGACAGCAATTACGAGATTATAGTGCCGTCGCTCAGTATGCTGGCAGAACCGCCGGTGGCAGTGGTGGAAGATATTGCCCGCAAACACGGCAGCACCGAAGTGGCGACAGAATATCTTACCTATTTGTATAGCAAAGAAGGCCAAGAGATTGTCGCGAAAAATTTCTACCGCCCTGCCGATGCAGAAATAGCTGCCAAATATGCCGCGCAATTTCCAAAATTGGAGCTGGTTAAAATCGACCAGTTTGGTGGTTGGGACAAGGCACAGGAAACCCATTTTGCCGATGAAGGTGTTTTCGACCAAATATATGGACGCTAACTGACAGTCGCTTAGGCCAACAGGGCGGGTCTTGATAAGGCCCGCCCTTCTGCTGTTTAGTGCAATATTGCCCCCGCTTCCTTCATTCCTCAACAGGACACGTTATCATGAGCAAAACCAATATCTTGCCGGGTTTTCGGCCCGCATTGGGGTTTTCTTTGCTGTATCTGGGCTTGGTGGTGCTAATACCGCTGAGTACCTTAGTGTTTAAAATCTTGCAGCCTGATGCCCACTTGAGCTGGTCTGGCTACCTTGACATTATTGGTAACGAACGGGTGCAAGCCTCTTTTCGGGTCAGTTTTGTCGCGGCATTGTTAGCGGCATTGATTGCCTTGGTGCTGGGCTTTGTGTTGGCTTGGGTTTTAGTGCGCTACCGTTTGCCAGCCAAGCGCTTTTTTGACGCGCTGATCGACTTGCCTTTTGCATTGCCCACAGCGGTTGCCGGTATTGTGTTGGCCTCGCTATACGCGCCTAATGGCTTGTTGGGCGAACCGCTCAATCATTTATTGGGCGTTAAAATCGCTTTTAAGCCCGCTGGTATCGTGGTCGCGCTGATATTTATAGGCTTGCCGTTTATTGTCCGCACCATTGAGCCGGTGCTGCAAGAAATTGACCCTAGTATGGAAGAAGCCGCTTCCTCAATGGGGGCATCACGCTGGCAAATTTTCCGCCACATCATTTTCCCTAACGTGCTGCCAGCAGCCATCACTGGTTTTGGCATGGCTTTCGCCCGTGGCGTGGGCGAATACGGTTCGGTGATTTTTATCGCCGGTAACTTGCCTTATGTATCGGAAATTGTCCCATTGCTGATCATCACCAAACTGGAACAATACGATTATTCCGGCGCGACGGCATTAGCATTGACCATGTTGGTCGTTTCGTTTGTGTTGTTGCTGATAATCAATTTAATACAACTGACCTTGCTCAGGCGCACCGAACCGTCCAATCGTCCCGTATCGCAGCCAGCCAACCCTAAGGAGACAGGCCATGCATAATAGCTCGAAAGCCGCCCTGCAAGACCCTTTATGGGTGCGTTATTGTCTGATGACCTTAGCCTTGTTAGTGGTGGGCCTGTTTTTATGTTTGCCGCTGGCCAGCATTTTTTTTCAAGCTTTTGCCAAAGGCTTGCAAGCTTACGCAGAACAAATCAGCAGCCCTGATGCCTTGGCGGCCATTCGTCTGACCTTGCTGGTGTCGGCCATTTCATTGCCGCTCAGTGTGGTGTTTGGCGTGTCCGCCGCTTGGGCAATTGCCCGATTTGATTTTCCCGGCAAAGGCTTGTTCACCACCCTGATAGACTTGCCATTTTCAGTATCGCCAGTGACCGCCGGATTGTTGTTTGTGTTGTTGTTCGGCGCCCACGGCTGGTTTGGCGAATGGCTACAAGCACACAATATAAAAATCATTTTCGCAGTCCCGGGGATTGTGTTTGCCACTTTGTTTATCACCTGTCCATTTGTGGCGAGGGAACTGATTCCGCTGATGCAAGAAATGGGCAGCGAAGAAGAAGAGGCCGCTTTATCCATGGGCGCGGGCCCTTGGACGATGTTCTGGCGGGTGACCTTGCCCAATATCAAATGGGGCTTGTTGTACGGTGTGGTGCTGTGCAACGCCCGCGCCATGGGCGAGTTTGGCGCAGTGTCGGTAGTGTCAGGCCACATTGCCGGGTTGACCAATACCTTGCCCCTGCATGTGGAAGCCACTTATAACGAATACAATGCTGTGGGCGCATTTGCCGCCGCTTCGCTATTGACTGTCCTGGCAGTGGTGACATTAGTGGTCAAATCCTATTTGGAATGGCAACAACAGCGCAACCGGCAGCATAATTGATCAGGAGTTTTTTATGAGCATTATCCTTAAAAATATTTCCAAGCGTTTCGGCAATTTTTCCGCGCTTGACAACATCAACCTAGAAATCCCTGAAGGGGAATTGGTCGCCCTACTAGGGCCATCGGGTTGTGGCAAAACCACCTTATTACGCATTATTGCCGGTCTGGAACGCCCCGATAGCGGACAAGTGTTGCTGAAAGGCGAAGACAAAACCTACCATGACATCCGCGACCGGGGCATTGGCTTTGTGTTCCAGCATTACGCGCTGTTCCGGCACATGACCGTGTTTGAAAACATCGCCTTTGGTATGCGCGTCAAACCCCGCAAACTGCGCCCGACAGAAACGCAAATCCGCGCCAAAGTTCATGCTTTGCTGGCATTGGTGCAATTGGACTGGCTACATGACCGTTATCCCGACCAATTGTCCGGAGGCCAACGCCAACGCATTGCCTTGGCACGGGCATTGGCGGTGGAACCTTCGGTGCTGTTGCTGGACGAACCGTTTGGCGCATTGGATGCCAGTGTGCGTAAGGATTTACGGCAATGGTTGCGGCATTTGCATCATAATTTGAATGTCACCAGTATTTTTGTCACCCACGACCAAGAAGAAGCCATGGAAGTGGCCAGCCAAGTGGTGGTCTTTAATCATGGCCATTTGGAACAACAGGGCACACCCAGCGATATCTACGATCATCCCGCCAATGCTTTCGTATCGCGGTTTATCGGTGACACCAACATTATCGCCTTGGAATCGCACCATACCGATTGGCTGCGCTCCTCGGGGCTGGACATACCACCGCAACCCGATTGCCTGCATGTCCGCCCGCATGATATTGACCTTAGCAAAGCCACCAGCAATAGCGCAGCAACCGCCATATTAAAGGACTGGCAGCATTTAGGGGCGCTGATACGGGTTGAATTGGCAAAACCGCTGCCCGATGGTGCGGAAGAGATTGTTTATGCAGAAATGCCCAATGACCGCTTTAAACAACTGGCATTGGCTATTGGCGACAAAGTTGACCTGACCATTCGCCAAGCCCATTGGTTTCATGAAGAAATAGGCCGTGTCCCGCATTAGCCTAGGTAGCTTTGCCTTATTCACTCCGTTGCCACAAAAGCAAAAAGCGCAACTTGATTTTACAACCCAGTTTCTTGTCATTATGTAATGCCTATGCTATAAAAGCCATTACAACCAATAATAATTATAAGGGTATCCAATATGTCAAGAAATTTAGTTGCTTGCTGTGATGGCACTTGGTCAACGCCAGATCATGAAGATTATGGCGTGATCGCCCCAACCAATGTTGTTAGAATTTATAACGCAGTGAGCAGCACAAATGATGTGACTGCCCAACTAAAATATTACCACCCCGGTGTCGGCACGGAAAAAAACCTTGTAGATAAGTTAATTGGAGGCGGCATCGGGCTGGGGTTGGACAAACACATAATGAGCGCTTACAAATGGCTTTCAGACAATTATCAAACTGGCGATAACATATATTTATTTGGTTTTAGCCGTGGTGCTTATACTGCCCGCAGTCTTGCAGGAATGATCGCGCATTGTGGGCTTTTACAGCTCTCGCCTTCTTTTGCTGAGTCAGATAAATGGAGGCGGGTTGAAACGGCATTTAAAGAAGGTTATCAAAAAAGACAACAAAAAATTAACTGGGCTCATGATGCTTCTGCAAGTGCTAAAGAGGATTGGCAATTCCATAAAAGCTTAAGCGGAACAGATGTTGGGGTTTACTTTCTTGGCGTGTGGGACACGGTCGGTGCTTTAGGCATTCCTCAAGATTTAGCAATTTTAAGCTTATTAGATAACCCAAAAAGTTATAATTTTTACGATACCAACATAAGCCATGCCATTGAACATGCCCGCCATGCGGTCGCGGTCGATGAAATACGTGCCAGCTTTTATCCCACCCTTTTTAACAATGCCACAAACGGTGGCGGCGCAAATGCACATCCCGATGCGATAGAAAAATGGTTTCCTGGCGGTCATGGTGATGTGGGCGGTGGCAATGCTGACAAAGGACTGTCCGATGGCGCTTTGCAATGGATGATAAACGAAGCGGGGGTAAAAGGATTGCTGTTTGATGCCAGTATAACAGCTCAAATTAGCCCAAATACCAAAGGAATGTTGCATAACGCTGTCAGTGGCGCATTTGGTTATATGCGGACACAGCCGAGAGCAACCCCCTATCTTTCTGGCAGCCCGTTACAGATAGATGCTTCAGTCAATGATCGCCAAAAGTGCCCGCCAATATCTCAAGCACCCTACCGGCCAGATTACCTTCTAAATATGGCTGGCAGCTCTAAAGCGGTCACAATATTTGCATCCCAACACTGGAACCAAACAGGTGTTTATTTGACAGCAGGGGAGTATATATTCACCGCCACCGGAGAGTGGGTGGATCAAAGTATGGTTTTTTCACCTGATGGAACGTTACTTGCCGATCCTGAACATAGCAACTTATTACATAAAGTGTTAAATTTTTATGGCAAGCTAGAAAGTCTCTATAAAAAAGTCCTCAATAAACCTTATGCGGATTTTAAAGGCACAAAGCGTATTGAAGATTGTCCGTGGTTTGGCCTAGTCGGCGTACTTGCAAATAGCCGTATGACCAGTGCAGGTGGCACGCCCGTTCCACACGAAATAATACCTATCTGGCAAGGTTGTTGCGCGGTTCAAGGATTTAGGTTTACTGTAAATGCTGGGCATGAAGGTTATCTGTATTGCTTCGCAAATGATGCTTGGGGTTATTATGAAAACAACAAAGGTGGTGTTGAGCTTACAATTACACGCTGCTAAGAATTTTCGCTTGTAGCGACAAAGTTGACCTGACCATTCGCCAAGCCCATTGCTTCCGTGAAGAAATAGGCGGAGTACCATATTAGCCTGCAACTGGGCGGTCAGCTACCTGACCGCTTACCACTGAGCAAATCCCACCCCCTTGTCCTTTTTTGATTTTGTCGCGTTTCCGACAAAATCCCTCCCTTCCCCGTAAATTGTTTTGTCCGGTTTATTGGGGATTTTACAAAGCCATTGATTTATAAAAAATAACCAAGTTGGCAAGCGTTTTGCTTTATTACAGGCAAATGCTGATTTATTTTTTTCATGCCCATGAAAACCGCCAACCGCCACATCATTATCGACGACACCACGTTACGCGACGGCGAGCAATCGGCTGGCGTGGCCTTCTCGCTGGCTGAAAAACTGACGATAGCCACCCAGCTTTCCGCCCTAGGCGTACCAGAGCTGGAAATTGGTATTCCGGCGATGGGGCCGGTGGAGCGTGAAGAAATTCAGGCCATTGCTGGCTTAAACTTGCCGAGCAAGCTGCTGGTGTGGTCGCGGATGCGCCAAGACGATCTGCTTAGCTGTGTGGGCCTGAATGTCCCTAGCATCGACTTGTCAATTTCTGCGTCTGACCAGCATATCCAACATAAACTGAAACAAAGCCGCGCTTGGGTATTGCAAACTATCAGCACATTGGTCAATCAGGCCACTGATTTGGGCTTCGAAGTCTGTGTCGGTATGGAAGACGCATCCCGTGCGGATGCTGATTTTCTGGTGCAAATGGCGGAAGCCGCACAACGCGCCGGCGCGACACGGATACGCTTTGCCGACACAGTTGGCATTATGGAGCCGTTCGGCGTGTTCTCTATCATCAAACAATTACGGGCGGCGACCGATCTGGCGATTGAAATGCATGCCCATGACGATTTGGGTTTGGCAACCGCCAACACCTTGGCGGCGGCGTTGGCAGGTGCAAGCCATGTCAATACCACCGTCAACGGTTTGGGCGAACGCGCCGGTAATGCCGCCTTGGAAGAAGTGGTGGTGGGGTTGCAGCAACTCTATGGTTTTACAACCGGTATCGTGCTGGCGGAATTTCCGGCCTTGTCAGCCTTGGTGGCCAATGCTTCCGGTGATGCCATAGGCTCGCGCAAAAGCTTGGTGGGGGCCAATGTGTTTAGCCACGAAGCGGGCATCCATGTCGATGGCTTGTTAAAAGACCCCAATAACTACCAAGGTGTTGACCCAGCCATTGTAGGACGTAGCCACCAATTGGTATTGGGTAAACATTCCGGTACGCAAGGCGTTATCCATGCCTATCAGCAACTGGGTATTGATGTTAGCCGCCAACAGGCCCATAACCTGTTGGCAAAAGTGCGGCGCTTTGTTTGTGAACATAAGCACGCGCCTGATGCTGTTAGCCTTAAAAGTTTTTTGTCGGTTGGGTAAGGCGGGCCAGCAAGCCATTAGCTTTGCCCGTTGCAGTGTATTTTCATCAAACATAACAGGTGATTGCCATGAATGAAGAATTTGAAGCCGTGCTGGAATGTTACGTTAGCGAAACCGAATGCAACGATAGCGATAGGCAACCCTTAGATGATGACCGTTATCCCGGTTCATTTTTCCGTATTCCGCGCCCGCCCATTGCCGGGCAAACGGGTTGGAGTTTGCGCTAGTGGCTAAAGTGATGCCCGCTGCCAACGCGGAGAAGCCCCTAAGTTTCTTCGGACAATGGGCGGAAGATGTCAATTGTGTGTTTGCCCGCGATCCGGCGGCGCGTAGTGTGCTGGAGATTCTACTGACTTATTCCGGCGTACATGCGGTGTTGTTGCACCGTATCAGCCACCGCTTATGGTTGGCGGAATGGTGCTTGGCGGCCCGGGTTTTGGCGGCGTTTGCCAAATGGATGACCAGCGTGGAAATCCACCCGGGCGCAGTGATTGGGCGGCGTTTGTTCATTGATCACGCGCTGGGGGTGGTCATTGGCGAAACATCAGTTATTGGTGATGATGTCACTTTGTATCACGGAGTCACCTTGGGCGGTACGACTTGGAATAAGGAAAAACGCCACCCGACCTTAGGCAATAACGTACTGGTCGGCTCGGGGGCGAAAATACTGGGGGCGATCACCTTGGGCAACAACGTCCGCGTCGGCGCCAACTCCGTGGTTGTCAAAGATGTGCCGCATTGCTGCACCGTGGTGGGTATTCCTGGGCGGGTCATCCAAAGCAAAGGCACCAAAATACAAAACAAGCATGGCATAGACCTCGACCATCATCTTGTCCCCGACCCGGTTGGCAAAGCTATCGCTTGTTTGATGGAACGCATTGATGAACTGGAAGCCCAGCAAGCCGAATGGAAAAAAGCCAATAGCCACGAAAGTTGCGGCAGTTGCGAGGCGGAAAGCATTTGTGCCGCGCACCCAGAACCGGTCAAGCTGACCCTTGTGCAATCGGCGCAGTAGGTGCAATGATGGATTTGTTGGATTTTGAAGCGCAAGGTTTGTATTTTGAACAAGCCGATATTGCCGGTGTAAAAGAGTTGATTGCCGAAGCGGCGGAAATGTATGCCGGGGGCGAGGCGGAACTGCCTTTATTGCAGGCCTATTTTAAAGCCCCTGATTCCTTGAACGTGCTGGTGGCCTTAAACCGTTTTTATTACTACCAGCATCGTTTGGAAGATGCGCTGGCGGCAACGCAGAAGGCATTGGCGGTGATCCGTCCGTTGGTGGGTTTTCCTGACGATTGGCGGCAATTGCAGCTTGGCCATTTGCAAGCTGTTCCTACGCAGTGGCTAACCCAAGTGCGCTTATATTTGTTCACCTTAAAAGCGATTGGCTTTTTGCTGATGCGTTTGCAACGCTTGGACGAAAGCCAAGCGATATTTGAGAAATTGGTGGAACTAGACAGCAAAGACAGGATAGGCGCAAAGGCTTTGTTGGATTTGCTCATGCAATGCCGAATGGAAGCGGCTTAACCAGCCATTTATTTGCCAACCATACCCGCATATCAACCCAACGGGAGTTTATCCATGTTAACAACCAAACCCAACGCCGTAGTTATTATCAGCGGCGCGGTGTTCATCATTTTGGCAATCTACTTGTTCACGCAAGACACCTCTTTAGTCGGGCCATTGTAAATACGCCTGCCATTTTGTTAAAAAAACCAGCGGAGAACACCATGAGTTTTGCAGAAGAAATAGAAGAGTTGGAATCCGCAGAAGATTTTTTGCAGTATTTCCAATTGGATTACGACCAGACCGTCGTGCATGTCAACCGTCTGCACATCTTGCAACGGTTTCACGATTACCTGCAACAAGGGGACGACAGTATGCCCGCTGACGAGGCTGCCCAACGGGCAGTATACAAGCGATTGTTGTTGCAAGCGTATCTGGATTTTGTCAAATCCGACGCGCAAACCGAAAAAGTCTTTAAAGTTTTCCACATGGGTGAGCAAAACTCATTCGTTGCCCTGACTGACATAAAAACATGAAACCGGAACGCTTTGATGAAGGCCGCTTTGACTATGGCGAAGCGGTGCGCGTGACCCGCAACGTACGCAACGACGGCACTTATCCGGGCTTAGATGTCGGTGTGTTGCTGGTGCGGCGCGGCAGTGTCGGGCATGTCATCAATGTTGGCACTTTTTTGCAAGACCAAGTGATTTTCACCGTACATTTCCTTAGCCAAGACATCATGGTCGGTTGCCGCTTGGAAGAATTGATCAGTGCCGATGATCCGTGGAATCCAAGCCGTTTTGAATTCCGCGACAAAGTGATCTGTAACTTGGATTTGGCTACACAAGGCAAAGTGCTGGTCAACAAAGGCACGGAGGGCGAAGTGTACAAAGTGATCCGTGATGACGAAAACATCAAATACCACATCGTTTTTTTTGATCGCACGCTGCTGGTGCCGGAAACCGTGTTAAGCCCTGCACATCCAGAGACTTTTAATGAACCGGAGTTGTGAGATGAGTCCGCCACACACCGAACCCTACAATTTATTACGCGCTGCCTTGGCGCTGTTTAAAAAATCGCCCGCGCAATTGGCGAAAGATGAATATCAGCAAGTCGTTGTACAAGCCAGCAATGAACTGAAACTGGAAAACCTTGTGCTGAATTCGCCGGAAGCCGCCGCCGTGGTCATCACAGAACAAGAGGTGCAAGCGGCCTTGTTGGAAATCCGTCAGCGTTACCCAAGCGAAGATGATTTTCTTGCCGACTTGGCGCAAAACCAATTGGATGAAACCCGTTTACGCGCTGCTTTGTACCGCCAATGTAAAGTCAATACCGTGCTGGAACTGGTCGGTAGCCGCTCGCCCAACATTAGCGAAGTGGAAATTGGCATTTATTACCACATCCATAACGAGCAATTCAAAAAGCCCGAAATGCGCGAAGCTTGGCATATTTTTATCAGCATCAACCCGGATTATCCCGAAAACACCCGCGACAATGCCTACGGGCGCATTCAACAACTGGGTCTGAAGCTACAAAAAAAGCCTTATAAATTTAATGACTTTGCCATGCAGCACTCGGAATGCCCCACCTCCTTGCAAGGTGGTCTGTTGGGCAAAGTGCCACGTGGCAAGTTGTACCCAGAAATTGATACCGCACTGTTTGCACTGAAAGAAGGTGAAATCAGTGGCGTGGTGGAGTCAGAAATTGGTTTTCATTTGGTCTTGTGCAAGCGGATTTTCAAACCAGAAACCTTGTCGCTTGCCAAAGCCACGCCAAAAATCCGCCAATTAATGGCTGACCGCGCCAAACGCACTTGCCAACGTGCTTGGTTGGCGGGATTAGGCAAAGGGGCGGATGAACGGCATTAATACCTGATGTTACGCAAAGGGCTGTCTGTTTGTGGAAGCATGGTCAGGCAAACCTATGGGTTGAGCTAGGGCTGGGCTTCGACTACGCTCAGCCAACGTGACTTGCCCAGCCAATGTGATTTGCCCAGCCAATGTGATTTGCCCGGTCGAAGCTCGTTGGCTATGTTTAGCCAACGTATTGAGTAACATTAGTTAATAAACAGGAAGTAGTTTTCATGGTACGCAAGGCGTAACCAACCACTCTGAGGAATAGCCATCATGACCATCAAAGAAATTAAACATTGCTCATTCTGCGGCATAGAACAATCGGCCTCCATACCGCTGATTGCCGGTGCTGAAGGCTATATTTGCGGGGCTTGTGTGGCCTTGGCGCATCAGGTGGTCAGTAATTGGAGCCGCAAAAAAGCACTGTCAAAAATGCAGGATACACTGCCCATCCCCGCCAAAATCAAGGAACATTTAGACCAATATGTCATTGGTCAGCAACTCGCCAAAGAAATTTTGGCGGTGGCGGTGTACAACCATTATAAGCGGCTGAAACATGAAAGCGGCGATGCGGGGCTAGGGCAATTTGATAAAGATGTCGAAATCGGCAAATCTAATCTCCTGCTGATCGGCCCATCAGGGACGGGTAAAACCTTACTGGCCAGCACACTCGCTAAAATTGTGGGTGTGCCGTTTGTGGTGGCTGATGCCACCACACTGACACAAGCCGGTTATGTCGGTGATGATGTCGAAAATATTTTGGTCAGATTATTGGATGTTGCCGATGGCAATATGGCCAATGCCGAATGGGGCATAGTCTATCTGGACGAAATAGACAAACTGGCCCGCAGCCCCGAACAGCCCACCGGCACCCGTGATGTTTCCGGCGAAGGGGTGCAACAAGCCTTGTTGCGTCTGGTGGAAGGCTCACAGGTCAAACTACCCAATAAAGGTCGCCATAGCAAAGACGGCGTGGATGTGATCATGGACACCCGCAATATCTTGTTCATTGCCGGTGGCTCTTTCCCGGGCTTGGAAAAGCATGTTGAAAAACGTCTGGTGCCGACCAATTCGGCGATTGGTTTCCATGCAGCGGTCAACCAAGCCGTTGAAAAACCGAATTTGGAAGCCATGCTCAATGCCACCCAACCCAGCGATTTACGCAAATTTGGCCTAATCCCTGAATTTATCGGACGCTTCCCTGTGCTTGCCCCGCTGGAGCCGCTGGATGTTGATGCGTTAATCCGTGTATTGACCGAACCGAAAAATGCACTGGTCAAGCAATACCAGCAATTGTTCGCTTTTGAAGGCGTGGAGCTGGTGTTTGCCCATGATGCACTGGTGGTGATTGCCGAAAAAGCCATTGAACGCGACACCGGTGCCCGTGGCTTGCGTAGCATCATGGAACAGATTTTACGGAAAACCATGTTTGATATTCCCTCACGCGATGATGTGGAACGCTGTATTGTCGATGCCGAAGTGGTCAATGGTTTGGGCGAGGTCAGGGTGGAACAAAAGACGGACGAGCCGCGCCGCGAACAAGCGGGATGATGGGCGACTGTCACGTTCATAACGGATGTTGCCCTGCATTGACCGAATGGGGTCGAAGCACATCGGCTGAGCGCAGTCAAAGCCTGTTACCCCTACTTGCTTGCCCAGTCATTTTTAGCGGGTTGCAATTCCCTTCGACTACGCTCAGGGAACATAAGGCCTTTGCTCAGGCCGATGCCATTTTAGTGTTTATCTTTACCAATAACAGGATCACCATGAAAACCACAGAAGAAAAAATCCGCGAGCAATTGGCGGGCAACCCGATTATTTTATATATGAAAGGCGTACCGGAAAAACCGGAATGCGGTTTTTCTGCCAAAACAGTTGGCATTCTTAAACAAACCCATATCCCTTATACCTACGTCAACGTATTGGCAGCGCCCTTCATCCGCGAAAAACTACCCAGCATTTCACATTGGCCCACTTACCCGCAATTGTTTGTCAATGGCGAACTGGTCGGCGGTTGCGATATTGTTGAGGCGATGTTCAACGATGGCAGCTTGTTGCCTTTGCTGCAATCCGCAGAAAGCAAAGATGAAGCGGCAAGCGGGGAGCATTTGACTGCTGCCGAAGTAAGCCACTATGTCAAACAAGCCATTGCCGATGCCGAAGTGCTGGTGGATGGGGTCGGTTGCGATTTGACCCTAACCGTTATCAGTGCCAATTTTGCCGGACTGCCGTTAGTGAAAAAACAGCAAGCCGTGTTGGCGACACTGGCAGCCCCATTGGCTTCCGGCAAACTCCATGCGGTAAGCGTGCTGGCCTATACGCCGGAGGAATGGCAAGCCAAACAAGCCGCCACTGCCAGTGGTTTGTTGCAGATTCAAAGCTAATGGCCTAGGGGCAAGCACTTGCCGTAACCACAAATAAAGGGGGAAGACCATGACCAAAATAGGCATTTTTTTCGGCACCGACACCGGCAACACCCGACGTATCGCCAAGGACATCCATACCTTGTTGGGTGCTGGCCTAGCCGCCAAACCGGTTAATATCCGTACTGCCAGCGTACAGGATTTACTGCAATATGAGGTGCTGATTTTAGGTGCGCCCACCTATGGCGAAGGTGAATTGCCCGGCCTCAACACCGGTAATGCCACCGAAAGTTGGGCGGAATTCCTACCCAAACTGGCAGGCAGTGATTTCACTGGCAAAACCGTGGCCATTTATGGCTTAGGCAACCAAAAAGGCTATGCTAAAGACTTTGTCAGTGCCATGATTTATCTGTACGACAGCTTTAGACAGTGCGGGGCAACCCTAATCGGCGCATCCAGCACCGATGGCTACCAGTTCAAGCAATCCAAAGCGGTGGTGGATGCACAATTTGTTGGTTTGGCACTGGATCAGGACAACCAAAAAGAACTGACCCCGGCCCGTTTGTCTGCTTGGCTGGAAAATTTGCAAGCGGCTTGGGCGTAGTGCTGATGCAAGCCAACAAACTTATTGCCATTTGCCCGCTGGAAGCGTTGCAAAAGGTCAGTTATTTGAGCCGGCCCATTGTTTTCAAAAAACAGCCCTGCTCGGCCTTGGTGTTTTGTTTCGACGGGCAGGTATACAGCTACGTTAACCACTGTATGCACATGCACCGCCCGCTCAATGGCGAACAAGACGCCATTTTTGATGACAGCGGACGCTACCTGCGTTGTTCCATGCACGGCTTTGTATTTGAGCCAACCACTGGTGAATGCCAAAGCCCGGTCTGTTTGGGGCAACACTTACAAACCTTGCGCTTGCAAGTGGTTGATGGAATTGTTTACTTTGCCGAAAAACACCTGCAATTGCCGGATTGCCCATAATACGCAGGAACACTGGAACACACCACCATGCTGGAAGAACCCGCCATTGTCGTAAAAAAAATTATAAACAAAGGCAGCCAACAAATTTGGGTGACCGCTGCCCAGCAATCGGCGTGCGCTGGCTGTCTGCAAAAAGCCGCCTGCAGCAGCCATGCCCTAGGCGGCGTGCTGAAACGCAAACCGGTGCGGGTTGATGCGGCAATGCCGCTGGACATAGGCGATCATGTGCTGGTTTGCATTGATGAAAAGCATCTGCTCCGCGCCGCCCTGACCCTGTATTTACTGCCGCTGATCGCCCTGTTTATCGGTGCCGGGCTGGCAGAAAGCTGGCTGACAGCCACGCAATATAGCGACATTGGGCTTGCCATCAGTGCTTTTGCCAGCTTGATGTTGGCTTTGCTTTTCATCAAACAGACCCAACCCCACTGCTTGCCACGTCCTTGGATAAGCAAAAAGATAAGCCAAAAAATCGCCATCGCTTATGAACGTTTGGGCGATTGACAAAGACACACCGCTTAAGGTTTTGTTGCTGGAACTGGTGCACCGTTTCGGTGAACACGCCTTAGCGCTGAACACCCACGAGACACATCGCCAAGCACTCGAGTTATGCTCGCTCAGCGATCCTCATCTTGCCGCCTATATTTACACCTTCGCGCAGAATCCGGGCCATTATGGTATCGACCTTAAATACCCGATTGCCCAGCACAACATCATCGGTGAACACGAAAACCTGCCGTTAGAAAAGATCATTGACATTATCAGCACCCACTTGCTGCCATGACCACATCCCCTACCGTCCGCTACTTCCTTAGCTATAGCAGTATCAAGCTACCGTTAAATCTGGTCAATGAAATCAACGAAGCTGATTTGAACCACCGCAATTTTTATTACCGGGGTGTATTTGATGACCAAGGCCGTTTGTCACATTGCCAAAAAATTGTCTACAACGAGGTGGAATCTGAGCATTATTATCGCTACCACGATAGCGGTCGGTTAGTTTGGGCGCAAGTGATTGAGGATGGTGAAGCTCGCGAGATTGATTGCTAAGGGTATGCGGATGAAATGACGCGGGCTAATTTTAAGGATTGACACTAACCCGCTAATGGGAGACCCTATCCGTCCGCCGCCATCAATACAACGTTTGTATAGCATTTATGCAGGAGTGTAGCCGTTGCTCTCGCAGCCCATCCACCACGACACCCCGTTCCCCTTTTTTTATGTGGATGCGGCATTCTCTGATGAGCAATGTGCGTTGCTTGAGCGTTTGTTTTTGCAAGACCATGCTTGGCAGCATCGGGATGGTGCATTTTATCGCTGTTCGCTTTGCGATGTCACCGCGCATGTCCCTGCAACATTTCTGGCGGAAGTGCTGGATAGAATGCGCGAAATTACCGGATTGCCACTGGCCGGCCGGGTTGTGGTCACCGCCCAACAGATGCTGCCAGGGCAAGCTATTGGCATCCACAGCGACCGTCCGCTATTAGGCTATGAGATAACCCGGCTGGTTGTGCAGCTAAATAAGCATTGGCAAGCGGAACATGGCGGCGTGCTGGAATTATACCCATCGAAAGACAGCGCCGCGGTGTTCAGTGTCACGCCCCAACACAACAAAGCTTTTGGCTTTCTGCTCCATGCCGATTCATACCACAGTGTCACCGAAGTCACCCAGCCCCGACAAACCGTCGTGTTCAATTTTTGGCACAAGGCGAACACGCCCGAACTGACCGCGTATCTCCAGGCTTTTTTTGGCAACGTGCGTTTCTCCGAGTTGCCGGGCGCACTCGACCCCATTGCCACCGCCGCAGAACTGAGCCTGCCTGAAGCAACAACTTTCCGTGCCGGTACGGCGGCACTTGCCCTACAACGCTGGGGCTATGACGGGGCGACTATTGTAATGGGCTATCAACACAGCGCCGGGCTTGCTATCTGTGCCAGCAATGATGCCGAAACCTATGCCGCTGTGCTGTTGGCGGATTGGGTTGCTTTTTTATATCGGGATTCGTTTGATCTGGAACGCTGGTTGCTATTGCGGCGCGAACTGGAAGGCGAGGCAAAGTTTGCCCGTCTGACAGCCATCTGGCAGCTTTGTTTGCCAGCATAACCAAGGCCAGTGCTTTTTATAGTGCCTATAATAGCTGTTGGTTATAATGGTCGACCGTCGCATCAACTCTGCCACCAAAATGCTTAAATACCTAATCCCGCTAATATTGTTTATCATTATGGCAATTTTCCTTGCCATTGGCTTAAACCTTAAGCCTAATGAAATCCCCTCGCCCTTGCTAAATAAACCCGCGCCAGCATTTGCCGCCGCCAAACTGCAAGCCCCCGAACAAAAATTGACCAATACCGATTTGTTAGGCCAAGTCTGGTTGCTCAATGTCTGGGCTTCTTGGTGTGTGTCGTGCCGTGCCGAACATCCGGTGCTAAACCAGTTGGCCCAGCAAAATGCGGTAATGATGGTCGGGTTGAATTATAAGGATGACCCCGCTAATGCCCAGCACTGGCTAGAATCGCTAGGTAATCCCTATTCAGTCAGCATAATGGACCAAGATGGGCGTATCGGTTTGGATTGGGGGGTTTACGGTGTGCCGGAAACCTTTGTGATGGACAAAAAAGGGCTTGTCCGTTACAAACACACAGGGCCGGTAACTATGAGTGATGTGCAGGCCGTGTTCTTGCCCCTGATTGCCCAACTGCAAGCGGAAGCCCCATGAAAGCGTATATTTTAATACTGTTGCTGTGCTTGTCGCCATTGGCATCGGCGATTGATTCGCGCCAGTTTGCCAACCCCGAGCAACAACAAGCCTATGAGGAACTCACCTCAGAATTGCGTTGTTTGGTTTGCCAAAACCAAACCATTGCCGATTCCAATGCCGAATTGGCGGGCGATTTGCGGCGGCAGGTGCAAGAAATGCTTGAGCAAGGCAAATCGCGGGATGACATTGTCACATTTATGACCGACCGCTACGGCGATTTTGTATTGTACAAACCGCCCTTTAAATTGAAAACGGGCTTACTATGGGTCGGTCCGGTGGCTTTTTTGCTGCTTGGCTTATTGGCGATAGTCTTGGTTATCCGCCACAAAAAAACCGCCGTCACCGATGCCACCATCGGCACAACACCCGAAAAATTGGCGAAAATCCGCCGTTTGCTTGATGAAGGGGAACATTCTTGATTTGGTTATTTTGGCTATCCGTTAGTTTACTGATTTTACTGGCACTGGCTTTTATCTTGCCGCCATTATGGCGGGTGCATCGTGTAGCCGATGCCGATATGGACGCGCGTAATATTGCTATTGCCAAAACGCGGCTGGCAGAACTGAAGGAACAATTAAGCGGCGGGATGTTGTCCCCCGCGCAATATGAAGCACAGCGCACGGAACTGGAATTGGCATTAAGTGATGATTTGGACATTGCCCAAACTGCCAACACCGCCGCTTCGCAAGGCCGCTGGCTGGCCTATCTGCTGGCGGTGCTTGTGCCGCTAGGCGCATTAGCTTTGTACGCAGGGTTGGGCAATTATCAGGCTATCACCCCTACACCAGACATGTTAGGGGCCACGCAACCCGCCAGCCCCAAGCTGGATGAAATCAACAAAATGGTGGACAAGCTCGCCAAGCGCATGGAGAGCCATCCTAATGATGCCGAAGGCTGGACTATGCTGGGCAAGTCTTACAAATATTTGCAGCAATACCCCAAAGCTGCCGATGCTTTTGGCAAAGCGTATGCCCTGTTAGGCGAGCAACCGGAGATTATGTTGTCTTATGCCGACGCACTGGCTTTTGCCAATGGCGAACAAATGGCGGGCAAACCTGCCGAATTGGTGTTTAAAGTGTTGGCGCGTGAACCGGATAATATTAACGCGCTATGGTATGGCGGCATGGCAAAAGCCCAAGCCGGTGATGCGGTAGAAGGTGTTAGGTTATGGCGCAAACTACTGGCTTTGTTGCCGCCTAATTCGCAATCCCAACAAGAAGTGCAAGAACTGCTGGGCAAACTGGAAGCAACCTTGCCCAATGGGCCGGCCGGTACGCCAGCCACGACCTCAGCAAAACCCGCTGCCAGCGCGGTTGCTGTAACGGTGCAAGCCAGCTTGGCCCCAGAATTTAAGTCGGCGGTGTCCCCTAGTGACACGGTATTTATTTACGCCCAAGCCATTACTGGCGGGCGTATGCCATTGGCGATTGTCCGTAAATCAGCCGCCGACCTGCCACTAACCGTTACCCTCACTGATGAACAAGCGATGATGCCTAATATGAAGCTATCTAATTTTAGCGAAGTCAAGCTATTGGCAAGGTTATCCAAGTCAGGCAATGCCATGGCACAATCGGGCGATTTGCTTGGCACGATAGAATCGGTCAGCACTACCGACAAAACCCCGCACACCTTGGTCATTAACGGTTCTGTAAAATGATAGACCAAACCTTAATATTCGATACCGCGCTGATTAACCGTTACGACAAGGCCGGGCCGCGGTACACCTCGTACCCAACCGCACTGGAATTGCACGACGGTTTCACCGACCAAGATTACCGCCAGCACATCCAGCAATCCAACGCGGCGGGCGGGCCATTGTCGTTATATGTCCATATCCCATTTTGTGACACCGTATGCTTTTATTGCGCTTGCAATAAAATCGTCACTAAAAACCGCAACCATGCCGTGCCCTATCTGGACAATCTGTGCCAAGAAATCACCCTGCAAGGGGATTTGTTCGATAGCCGCCGCGTGGTCAACCAATTACACTGGGGCGGCGGCACACCGACGTTTTTAAGCCACCCGCAAAGGCAGCGGCTAATGGCGGTGACACGGGCCCATTTCAACTTAAGAAACGATGATAATGGCGAATATTCCATTGAAATTGACCCGCGCGAAACTAACACCGACACCCTAAAACAGTTGCGTGATCTGGGCTTTAACCGCATTAGCCTAGGGGTGCAAGATTTTGATCCGGCGGTGCAGCAAGCCGTCAACCGCATCCAGAGCGAACAACAAACCTTTATGGTATTGGATGCCGCTCGCCGCGAAGGGTTCCGCTCCACCAATATTGATTTGATCTATGGCCTGCCACTGCAAACGGTGGACAGTTTTGCCGATACCTTGGACAAACTGATTGCCGCCGCGCCAGACCGCTTCTCCGTGTTCAACTACGCGCACATGCCCAACCGCTTTAAAGTGCAACGGCAAATTAATGAAGCGGACATGCCCAGCCCCGAGGTTAAATTGGCCATTCTGCAAAAAGTGGGCGCCCAACTCACCGCGGCGGGTTATCTGTATATCGGCATGGACCATTTTGCCAAACCCGATGACGAATTGGCGGTCGCCCAGCGTGAAGGCAAGTTGTACCGTAATTTTCAGGGCTATTCCACCCATTCCGACTGCGATCTGGTCGGCTTGGGCATCACGGCTATTGGCAGGGTAGGAGATGCTTATTGCCAAAATGTCAAGGAACTGGAAGCCTACGATAGCCTGGTTAAACAAGGCAAACTGCCGGTGTTTAAAGGGTTTGGGCTTGATGGCGACGACAAGTTGCGCCGTGAAGTGATCACCCAACTGATCTGCCACTTTGCCTTGGATTTTGCCGATATTGAACGGCAATTTGCCATTAATTTTAGCGACTACTTTGCCAAGGAGCTGGCGGCGTTGACAGCAATGGCCAATGATGGATTGTTGCAGCTATCAGGCCAAGCCATTCAAGTCACCCCCGCCGGACGCTTGCTGATACGCAATATATGCATGGTATTCGACAAATATCTGGCGCAAAAACAGCAACAACAGTTTTCTAAGGTGATTTGATTTGACTTCATGTGAATCGTAGACAAAGCAGCCAGTGATGAGGGCATAAGACATGAAAATTTCAGTGACGAACTTGGGGCCAATCAAAGAAGCTACCGTTGAATTGGGTGGGCTGACTGTTTTTGTGGGGCCAAATGGCACGGGGAAAAGCTATCTGGCTAAGGTGATTTATGGTTTGCAGAGCAGCAGGACTATTATCGACAGTAGTCTTAGTTATGACAATCGCTTTTTTAACACATTTTTTGGCAGGGAGGTCAGTGCCGCAGAAGAAGCTCTGATTAATTCAAAATCAATCATGCCCTTCAATATTAATAGCCAAAAAAAGCTGGCGGGGTACGGGATAAGCCCGCCCCGCCGCCCCCTTATTTGCTAGGCGTATTCTCAGCTTTCAAGGCCTCCAGCAATTCTTTTGCGGGCACATAGCCCGGATAGACGTTGCCTTTTTCTGTGACAATCATAGGAGTGCCGCGCACTTGGAAAACTTCTGCCAATTTCATGTGTTCATCCACTGGGTTTTCACAGGTTTGCATGTCGATTTTTTGGTCTTTTTTGGCAGCAGTCAAAGCGGCGTTGCGGTCTTTGGCGCACCAAACGGCTACGGCTTTCTTATACGATTCGGAATCTTTGCCGGCCCTTGGGTAGAACAGATATTGGATGGTGATACCTTCCGCCAAGTACGAATCGATTTCTGAATGCAGTTTACGGCAATAGCCACAGTCTATATCGGTGAAGATACTGACCGTGTATTTAGGTATTTTCGCTTTGAAAACGATTTTTTTATCGCCCAGTTTGCTGATGGCATTCTTTCTGACATCCGCCAGCTTTTCTTCGGTCAAATCTTTTTTGTTGGCAATGTCAATCAAATGCCCTTGAAAAGCATAATGTGCATCGCTGGACATATAAATCAAGGCATTGTCGACAGAGACTTCATAAACCCCTTTGACGGGTGATTCTTTGATGCTTTCAATTTTTGTGCTGGGCATGGTTTTGCTGATTTCGGCCTTAATGGCTGCCTCATCGGCATGGCTGGCAGCAGTGCCTAGGGTTGCCAATGATAAGGTGGTGAGCAAGATATATTTTTTCATGGCGATCTCAGAGTGCTTTTAAAATGGTTGCGTTAAAAATCAGTTTGTTAAGGTTGTTGCTGGTCAGGCTATGCGGCCTGATTTTTTATTGGAATAGGCGTGAGATGTCCATAAACATCGCCAATGCCATGAGTGTCATTAAGGCAGCCATGCCTATTTGTTGGAAAAACAGTTGCGCTTTTTCAGATAACGGCTTGCCTTTAACCGCTTCAATGGCAAGAAACAGCAAATGCCCGCCGTCCAGCACAGGCACGGGCAATAGGTTTAGCACACCTAAGCTGACGCTGACCAAGGCCATAAACTTTAAAAAAGGCACCAGTCCCATAGTGGCGGATTGGCCTGCATATTGGGCTATGCTGATCGGCCCGCTTAGGTTTTCGACCGAGGCTTTGCCGATAAACATCTTGCCCATCATGGTCAGGGTGCTGTGGGCATAGAAATAGGTTGCTTTGAAAGCTTCAGGCACTGCCGCCAAGGGTGGTAATGAATATTCCACACTTACGGCTTTTATCAGCTCTTCCGGCACATTGACCGATGCGCCAATTTTGCCTTCTGTTTTGTCACCGACCGGGACACTTTTGGGGATGATGACAAGTGCCATTTGCTGGCCTTCACGGCTAATCACCAAGCTGATGGGGATGCTGGGGTGGGCTTTGACATAATCCACCCATTGCAGCCATTCGTGGATGGCAATGCCATCGGCACTGATGATTAAATCGCCGGATTTTAGGTTGGCGGCCATGGCGGCGCTATCGGGCAAAACTTTGCCAATGATGGGTTTTAACTTGGGTGACCAAGGTTGCAGGCCAAGCCGTTGGTACAGTATTTCTGGGTTTTGGCTATCTTCATCGGTCAACTTTAAGGTGCGTATGGCGGCTAACTGACCGTTTGAGGCATTGCTTTGCACGGCTACGTCAAGCTGGTGTTCGCCTTCCAGTGCGGAGGACACCAAAACCGTCATGGCTTCTGTCCATGTCGGCGTTGCCTTGCCGTTGACCGACAGTATTTCATCGCCTTCGATAAAACCGGCTTGGGCGGCAAGGGTTTGTGGTTTGATCGCCCCAATAATAGGCTTGATGCCGGGTTCGCCGATCACCAAAACGCCCCAAAACAACAGCACTGCCAGCACCAAGTTGAATAGCGGGCCAGCGGCTATAATCGCCGTCCTTGCCCAGATTGGCTGACGGTTGAAGGTGTGCGGCAGGTCTGCCTCGGGCACGTCGCCTTCCCGCTCATCGGCCATTTTTACATAGCCACCTAGCGGAATGGCTGATAGGGCATATTGTGTTGAGGCGGTGTTTTTTTGATGCTGCCAAATGATTTTGCCAAAACCGATGGAAAAAATCAGGACTTTCACCCCAACTTTACGTGCCACCCAAAAATGTCCAAATTCATGGATAGAAACCAGTAGGCCAATGGCAACAATGAAGTAGAAAAGGGTATGAATGAAATCCATCATTAGGTCAGTAAGGCTATGGCTTGCTTGGCTAACACTCTGGCCTGTTGGTCGGCCTGCAAAATCAGTTCCAGGTGACTGGCTGAGGTGGGTTGGGTGGCATCCATACAGCGTTCAATGATGATAGGGATATCGGTGAAGCGGATTGTATCATTCAAAAACGCTTCCACAGCGATTTCATTGGCGGCATTCAATACGGTGGGCATGATGCCGCCTGCGCCGATAGCGCGATAGGCCAAGCGTAGGCAGGGAAAGCGTTGCAAATCAGGTTCTTCAAAATCCATTTGCCGGACATTAAAAATATTGAGTGGTTCGGCGCCCGATTCGAAGCGATCAGGGGACGCTAGGGCATGGGCTATGGGTATACGCATGTCCGGGTTGCCCATTTGTGCCAACACCGTGCCATCAATATAATCAACCATTGAATGGATGACGCTTTGCGGATGGATAACAACTTGTATCTGTTCCGGCTTCATATTGAACAATAAGCAGGCTTCGATCATCTCCAGGCCTTTGTTCATCATGGTTGCCGAGTCTACGGAAATTTTCTTGCCCATATCCCAGTTAGGGTGGGCAACGGCTTGCGCGGGGGTCACTAACGGCAATTGTTCCAAGGGCAGGCTGCGGAACGGGCCGCCAGATGCAGTAAGCAAAATGCGCCGGGCTGTTGTTGCAGGCTTGCCAGTTTGGTAGCCAGCGGGCATACATTGGAAAATGGCATTATGTTCGCTGTCAATGGGCAATAATTGCGCCCCTGATTCAGCAACCGCTTGCATAAACAAGTCACCGGACATCACCAGCGCTTCTTTGTTGGCCAATAAAACCGTTTTACCCGCTTTGGCGGCCGCCAAGGTTGGCAATAAACCAGCGGCTCCGACAATGGCCGCCATTACTGAGTCAACCTCATCTAAGGTGGCGACTTCAGCCAATGCGGCCGGGCCAGACAAGACTCTAATGTCGGCAATGGCGGTGCCGTGCAGTTGTTGTTTGAATTCTGCCGCTTTGCTTTCATTGACCACAACCACCACTTGTGGGCGGTGTGCCAAGCATTGTTCAAACAACGCAGCGATATTGTGGTTGGCGGTCAGTGCAACTACCTTGTAAAGGTTGGGATGTCGCCCAACCACATCTAAGGTGCTGACGCCAATAGAGCCGGTGGCACCGAGTATGCATAAACCTTTCATGAAACCTGCCTGTAGATTAAGAAGATACCGGCATAGAATAACGGTGCGGCGGCAATCGCGCTATCAATCCTGTCCAACACGCCACCATGCCCGGGCAGCAGAGAGCCGCTGTCCTTAACACCGCGCTGGCGCTTGGCTATGCTGATGAACAGGTCGCCATAAATGGAGATCAATACCGTCATGGCGGATAACAGCACAAAGTCAGACGCAATGATAAAGGGGAAGCCGTAAATAAGGCTTAATATAATGGCACACGCTACGCCCGAAATTAACGCGCCATACATGCCTGCCACCGTTTTGCCTGGGCTAATGTCGGGGGATAGCTTGATGGTGCCGAATTTGCCGCCAGCAAAGTAAGCGGTAATGTCGGCAACCCAGATCAACACCATAAAATACAACGTCATTTCCGCGCCATAAAAAGACCTTAGTCGGGTTATAAACATCCAACAGGATAGCAGGATGAAAAAACCAATCAGGGCTTTCTGCCATGTTTTGGGCTGCAATGCCAAAATGCCCAGCGGGGCGTTGCGCACCAACAGCATAATCGCCAACCAGAACAGCACAGGCGGAATGACCAGCCACTCCAAAATACCGGAATAAGATCGGACATCTGTCCAATCAAAGGTTTGCGAAACCAGCTCCAGAATTTGTGTCCAAAATTGGATACCCAGCATTGGCAAAAGCATCAGCAACAAAAAAAGTACGCGCTTGAACAGCGGGTTGATACCGGCAAGGTATGACCATTCCCAGCCACCAATAAGAATGATGATCCCTAAACACAGCGATAAGTATTCTGCAGGAAGTTTGACTACGGCCATGGCGAGTAGGCTTGCCAAGATAGATGCCGTGATAATTCTTTTTAATAACATATTCTTATAATTTTTTTCTAGAGATTTAAGAGGGGGCGGTTATGCCCGCTATTTGTTCGCTGGTATGGCCAAAGCGTCGTTCCCGACCTTGGAAGCTGACAATGGCTTGATCCAATGTCGTTTCGTTGAAATCAGGCCAGAGCGTGTCGGTGAAATACATCTCCGTATAGGCCAATTGCCATAACATAAAGTTACTGACCCGTTGTTCGCCGCCCGTCCGTATGAACAGGTCGGGGTTTGGCAAGTCCGCCGTGGACAGGTGCTGGTTAAGCAACTCCGCGTCGATGGCCTGCTCGGGCAGTTGTCCATTGGCCATTTTGTCGATGATGGTTTGGCAGGCTTGGCAGATATCCCATTGACCACCATAATTGACCGCGATAACCAGAGTCAGTGCCGTGTTGCTTTGAGTCTGTGCTTCCGCATCGGTCATCATGTCTTGCAATGCGGCAGAAAATGCCGCGCGGTCGCCGATGAATTTCAAACGGATATTGTTTTTTTTCAGTTTGTTGATTTCACTTTGCAAGGTTGATAAAAACAAGCTCATCAGCAAAGTGACTTCCTCTTCGGGGCGGCGCCAATTTTCGCTGCTGAACGCGAATAGGGACAACACCTCAATTTTTAGCTGACCGCAATATTCAACAATTTTGCGTACCGTTTTGACACCTGCCCGATGGCCTAAGCCCCTCGGCATAAAGCGCTGCTGTGCCCAACGGCCATTGCCATCCATAATAATGGCTATGTGCCGGGGCATAGTTGCTGCAGGGCGGGTTAGGTCATCTTTTGGCATTAATGTATCCTGATTACATGGAAAGCAAGTCGGCTTCTTTTGCTTCCAGTAATTTTTCAATTTCTTTGACGTACTGGTCGGTGAGTTTTTGGATTTTTTCTTCGCCCGCCCTTGCTTCGTCCTCGGAAATCAGTTTTTCTTTTAGGGCATCCTTGATTTCAGAATTGGCATCGCGGCGGATATTGCGTACCGCAACGCGACCGTTTTCGGCCTCGTTTTTGACCACTTTGACCAAACTGCGGCGACGTTCTTCGGTCAGCGGTGGCAGCGGAATGCGGATTACCATGCCGTTAACGGCAGGATTAAGGCCAAGGTCTGATTTTAAAATAGCTTTTTCTATGGCCTGCACCATGGGTTTTTCCCAAGGCGTGATGGACAGGGTGCGGGCATCTTCAACGGCAATATTGGCGACTTGCGACAAGGCTGTTTCAGTGCCGTAATAAGACACGCTGATTTGGTCCAAAAGGCTAGGATGTGCACGCCCTGTCCTGATTTTGGAGAATTCGTGCTTTAAGGATTCGATGCTTTTGCCCATACGGGTGGTGGCATCTTTTTGAATGTCATTAATCATTAGTCGGTTCCCCGTTCAATTAAAGTGCCTACGTCTTCGCCCTGCATCAGACGCATTATGGCACCCTGATCAAAAATATCCATAACCCGCATTGGCACGTTATTGTCGCGGCACAGCACCAACGCGGTGGTGTCCATCACATTCAGGCGCTGATCCAATGCTTCGTCATAAGTCAGTTGCGGATAAAACACCGCATCGGCAACTTTATGCGGGTCGGCGGAGTAGACACCTTTGACCTTGGTGGCTTTAATCATTAGGTCGGCATTGATTTCAATGGCACGCAGACTGGCGGCAGAATCAGTGGTGAAAAATGGATTGCCGGTACCGGCGGCAAATACCACCACACGGCCTTTTTCGAGATGCCGGACAGCGCGGCGACGGATATAGTCTTCGCAGACTTGGTTGATTTTTAGTGCCGACATAACGCGGACGGGCTGGCCAAGGTATTCCAGTGCGTCTTGTAGCGCCAGCGCATTGATGACGGTCGCCAACATGCCCATTTGGTCGCCTGTGACGCGGTCTAGGCCTTCGGATGCCTTTTGTGCGCCGCGCAAGATGTTACCGCCACCTATCACCAAGCCAACTTGTAGCCCAGTGTCACACAATTCTTTGATTTCATTTGCCAAGCGCTTGACGATGTCGGCATCGATGCTGCCGCCCGACTCGCTCATTAATGCCTCACCACTTAGCTTAAGTAAAATTCTCTGATAGATCAATTGGGTCATTGTAGGATAAGAGGTTAAAGGTTAAGTGGTTGTTAAGGGGTTGCGTTAAAATTATGCGCGTACAGCACCTGCCTGGCTTAAGGCGGGTTTAAAGTGGCGGATAATTTTACCGCAACGGCTTATGCGTTTGGGTGCTGGCGGCAACAGGCAGGGGTTAGCCCGCCTATTAACCGGAGCAGGGCGTGTTTTAGTGTGCCCGCACTTGTGCCATCACTTCTTCGGCAAAGTTTTCTTCTTTTTTCTCTATCCCTTCGCCTACTTCAAAGCGGCTGAAACGGATAACGGCATTGCCTTTACCTGCCACTAATTTGCCAACGGTAGTTTTGTCGTCCTTAACAAAAGGCTGGCCATTTAAAGTGATTTCCGCCAAGAACTTGCTGATACGTCCCATCACCATTTTTTCGATGATCTCAGCAGGCTTGCCGCTTTCCGCCGCTTGGGCCATAAAGATTTCTTTTTCTTTTTCGATCGACTCGGCAGACACTTCGTTTTCAGAAACACATTCTGGCTTGCAAGCGGCAATGTGCATGGCGACATCTTTGCCCAATTCGTTGTCCATAGCAGCCAATTCAACGATCACGCCAATTTTGCTGCCATGCAGATAACAGGCGGTGCCGCCTTCAGATTGGAATTTCTCGAAGCGTCTGATGGTGATGTTTTCGCCCAGTTTGGATACCAAACCACGGCGCATTTCGTCAACAGTCACACCGTCTTCCAAAGGCATGGCCAGTAGCTGCTCTTCGTTTTCGATGTCCGCGTTCAGCAGGCCGCTGGTGATGCTTTTGACAAAGTTGACAAAATCATCCGCTTTGGCAACAAAATCGGTTTCACAATTGACATCAACAATGGCAACGGCTTTGCCATCGGCACTGGTTTCCACGCCAATGATACCCTCAGCGGCGATACGTCCAGATTTTTTGTCGGCACGTGCCAAACCGGCTTTACGCATGTTTTCAATGGCCAATTCCATGTCGCCATTGGCTTCAACTAAGGCTTTTTTGCACTCCATCATGCCGGAGCTGGTGCGTTCCCGCAGTTCTTTTACCATGCCTGCGCTAATTGTAATACTCATGTTTAGTCCTCAATGGTGTGGTCACTATAAAAACGCCCCCATAAGGAGGCGTTCTTTGGTTTAGACGGCTTGTACACAACAGGGCTTCCTGTCATGCTGAAATTATTCGGCGGCGGTTTCCGCTTCCTCCACGAAGTCATCGCTTTTGGCGGACAAACCTAAAGTGGCGGATTTGGCCTCCAACACAGCGGCTGACACGCTTTCGCAATACAGCTTGACGGCACGGATGGAGTCATCGTTGCCGGGGATCACATAATCAATTTTTTCCGGTGAGTTATTGGAATCCACTACACCGACGACGGGGATGCCCAGTTTTTTGGCTTCGCTGATGGCGTTTTTTTCGTAGCCCACGTCAAGGATAAAGATCACATCAGGCACGCCTTTCATGTCTTTAATACCGCCTAAGCTACGTTCCAGTTTTTCCAGCTCGCGTTCCATGCCCAAGGCTTCTTTTTTGCCAAAGCGTTGGTATAAAGTGCCGTCGGCCTTCATGGCTTCCAGTTCTTTTAGTCGGGCGATAGATTTTTTGATGGTTTTAAAGTTGGTCATCATGCCACCTAGCCAACGGTGGTTGACGTAGGGCATACCACAGCGCAGCGCTTCTTCGGCAACCACTTTGCGTGCGGCTTTTTTGGTGCCGACAAACAAAATAGTGCCTTTGTTGGCAGCCATTTGACCCAAGTAATTCATTGCGTCATTGAATAACGGGAGTGTTTTTTCCAAATCAATGATATGGATTTTGTTACGCGAACCAAACAGGTAGTTAGCCATTTTGGGATTCCAGTAACGGGTTTGGTGACCAAAGTGGACACCCGCTTCAAGCATTTGACGCATGGATACTACTGCCATTTATTTCTCCTTGGATAATTTCCGGGCTATGCCCGGTTGGGTTGGGCCTCCGCCTATCCCGTTTAGCAACCTGCACCCTAATTAAAATTAGATGCGGGCACCCTGCCAGACGTGACGATAAGCGTGAGTATTAATTTAAAAATGAACTTAGCTTTATACCATAATAAGCTTTTTACAACAAGCCAATTTCTGTTAGACTTATTCCCATTGCCTAGCTTGGTTTATTGGTTACAGACCGCCTAAACCCTTTACAGTCCGATCTATTTTATTCATGAGCATAGTTATAAAAACCGCCGCCGAAATTGAAAAAATGCGTGTTGCCGGACGCTTGGCGGCTGAAGTGTTGGAGATGATCGAAGGGCATGTGGTGCCGGGCGTGACCACTGCCTATCTCGACCAATTGTGCCATGATTATATTGTCAATGTGCAGGATGCCATTCCGGCGCCGCTTAACTATCACGGCTTCCCCAAATCCATTTGCACATCGGTCAATTTTCAAGTATGCCACGGCATCCCCAACGAAAAAAAATTAAAATCCGGCGATATCGTCAATATTGACATCACTGTCATTAAGGAAGGCTACCACGGCGACACCAGCATGATGTTTTGTGTGGGCGAGGTAAGCCCTTATGCCAAGCGCTTGGTGAGGATTGCCCGCGAGTCAATGTTTTTGGGCATTGAGCAGGTCAAGCCTGGCGCCACCTTGGGCGATATCGGCTTTGCCATCCAGCAGCACGTCGAGGGCAACCGTTATTCGGTGGTCAGGGAGTTTTGCGGGCACGGCATCGGCAAAAAGTTCCATGAGGAGCCACAGGTGCTGCATTATGGCAAACCGGGTACCGGCGAGGTGTTGGCGGATGGCATGATCATCACTATCGAGCCCATGATCAACCTCGGCAAACGTCATGTCAAAGTGCTGGCGGACGGCTGGACGGCCGTCACTAAAGACCGTAGCCTTTCCGCACAGTGGGAACATACCGTTTTGGTCACGTCAACTGGCTATGAAATACTGACCTTACGCCAAGAAGAAATGTGAGCTATGGACAATGATACTATCGCGCTGTTTGCGCAAGCCGATTACCTGCAGGCTTTCAAACAGCTGCTTAAGCACAAAGATATGCAACTGCAACAACAGTTCAATCCATTCAGCTCGGTTTCCAACTTGCTGAAAGAACGCTCTGATTGCATCGACCACTTGCTGGCTGCGGCTTGGCAGCATTTTCTTGGCGACCTGGCGGGGCATTTGGGCTTGGTGGCGGTGGGTGGTTACGGGCGGCGCGAATTATTCCCGTATTCTGACATTGATATTTTGGTGCTTCTGGATGTCAAGAGCGCGCATGCCTGCCATGGGCCGCTCGCTGATTTTTTTACCTTTCTATGGGATATAGGGCTAAAGCTCGGGCAAAGTGTACGCACGATAGAAGAGTGCATCAGCTTGGCGGTTGCCGACCAGACCATTATGACAAGCCTGACGGAAATCCGCTTGTTGGCAGGCAGCCCGGGGCTTTTTGAGCAGCTTAAAATCAGCACGTCTCCCGACCGGATATGGCCTTCTGACCATTTTTTCACGGCAAAAATGGAAGAACAACGCCAACGTTATGCCAAATTTCACGATACGGCTTACAACTTGGAGCCGAACGTCAAAGAAGGGCCAGGGGGCTTGCGTGATATGCAGGTGGTGGCTTGGGTGTTCAAGCGCCATTACCACGCAACCACGCTTAAGGAGTTGATTAAATATGGCTTTATGCCGGAATCCGAATACCTTGAGCTGATCGCTGCCCGTGATGTGTTATGGCGCATCCGCTACGCGCTGCATTTGCTGACGGGGCGCGGAGAAGACCGGCTGTTGTTTGATTATCAGCGTGAACTGGCTCAGCAGTTTGGTTTTAGTGCGGGGACGCAGTCCAGCAATCAAGATGTTGAACAGTTCATGCAGTTTTATTTTAAGACTGTGCAAGGCTTGGAACGCTTGAATGAAATGTTGCTGCAATTGTTCAATGAACGCTTTGTGTGCGGCGAAAGCGGTTGCAAGCCGACTGACATTAATGACCATTTTATTGCCATTAACCGCTATATTGAAGCAGTTGACGAACAAGTCTTTGAACGTGAGCCGTTGTTGTTGCTGGAGATTTTCCTGTTGCTACAGCAAGACCCCGGGCTGGATGGCATCCGTGCCACAACCATCCGCCTGATCCGTAAAAACCTGCATTTGATTAATGATGACTTCCGCAACAATAAAACGGCAAACCGTTATTTTATAGACATTTTCCGGCAATCTAACGGTATCACCCATTTGCTGCGGCGGATGAACCGCTATGGCGTGTTGGCGGCCTATTTGCCCGCTTTTGCCAATATTGTGGCACGGATGCAATACGATTTGTTCCATATTTATACGGTCGATGAGCATACCTTGTTTGTTGTCCGTAATTTGCGCCGCCTCTCTTTGCAAGGGCATAGCCATGAGCTGCCTTTTTGCAGCACGATTTTCCAGTTAGTGCCCAAGCCGGAAGTGCTGTATCTGGCCGCTTTGTTCCATGACATCGCCAAAGGAATGGGAGGGGACCATTCCACAGTGGGGCAAGAGATCGCCACAGCATTTTGTGAGCAGCACGGTTTGTCCAGGCAGGACACCAAATTGGTGGCTTGGTTGGTGCGTAATCATCTCATCATGTCCATGACCGCCCAACGCAAAGACATCAGCGATGCCGATGTGGTGCATAGTTTCGCCTGCCAAGTTGGCAGCATCAACTACCTAAACCATCTGTATTTGCTGACGGTGGCGGACATCCGCGCCACCAGCCCGCAGCTTTGGAATTCGTGGAAGGATTATTTGCTCAGGGAGCTTTACACCGCCACGCACAGCACCTTGCATAAGGGCTTGCAAAACCCCGTGGCGATTGCCGACCGCTTGCGTGAGAACAAAAAGGAGGCTATGGACGAATTGCTCAAATTAGGCATGTCCCAAGCAGCCATTGAAGCCACGTGGCAATGTGCACCGGATGATTATTTCATGCGCTACTCCGCTGATGAAATCGCTTGGCATAGCCAAGCTATTTCACTGTGCAGCCCACAGGATTTGCCATTGGTGCTGTTTCGCCCTGAAACCCGTCGCGGCAGTGCCGAAGTGTTTGTTTACGGTAAAAATGAGGGGGCCATTTTTTCGCTCAGCACGGCAACCCTAGACCAGCTTGGCCTATCCATCCTTGATGCCCGTATTATGACCACGCTCAACAATTATGTATTGAACAGTTTCCAGATTCTTGAGCAATCCGGCAAACCTATCAATGACAGTTGTCGGCAAGCGCATATTTGCATGGCGTTACGCAACAACCTTTCCAAGCAAGCGGTGAACGGGCAAGGCAACATCCACCGCCAATCCCGGCAAGCGAAACATTTCCCGATTCCGACCAGTATCGCCTTCCACCGCGATCCCTCAGGCCGACAAACCGTGATGGAGCTTATCACCACCGACCGGATCGGCTTGCTGTCAAAAATAGGGCAGGCGTTTGTCCAGCAAGGCATTAGCTTGCACAGCGCCAAAATCACCACCATAGGCAGCCGGGTTGAAGATATGTTTTACATTGCCGACCTGCAAGGCCAGCCCATTGATGATTTGGGCTGGCAAGCCGGTATCCGTGAAGAAATTTTAAAAACCTTGGCCAGTGATGCGGAAACGCTTGTTTAATGGCCAAGGCTAGAGAAATGCGTGACAAGAACTGGCTGTCACAGTAAATTCATTGTATCCCGACCGTTATCTATTTTACAATCCGACTGGCCAGTGAGAGTTGGGTGGCTTTTACCTTATATCGGCTTGTTGTATCAAATAGGGCGTACAGCCCTAACACACTATTATTGACAAGAACAATTTGGAGGATGCTAATGTTTAAAATTCGTTTACTGATTACTGCCCTGGCTTTGGCGGGTTCCATCTCCGTTGCCTCTGCTTGGGAAGCCCTGCCAACGCAAGCCCCTGCACCGGCGGACAATGAAACCACGCCAGCCAAAGTGGCGCTAGGGCAAATGCTCTATCATGACCCGCGCCTGTCATCAACAGGCACCGTGTCCTGTGCGTCGTGCCATAACACCATGCTGGGCGGCGAAGACAACCGCGCCAATTCCATGGGTGTGAACGGTCAAACCGGTGGCCGTAGCGCACCGACGGTTTGGAACTCGGCCTTTAATGCCGTGCAATTTTGGGATGGCAGGGCCGCCAGCCTGGAAGCCCAAGCCGCCGGGCCAGTGACCAACCCTATCGAAATGGGCATGAAAAGCTGGGATGATGTGGTTGCCCGGTTAAAAGAAATCGAAGGCTACAAGACCGCTTTCGCTGAAGCTTTCGGGGGTCAAGATGCCATTTCCCAAGACCATGCCACCAAAGCGATTGCTGCTTATGAACGCACCCTGATCACCCCAAACAGCCCTTATGACCGCTATGTCAAGGGTGATAAAAGCGCTTTGACCGAACAGCAAGTGCGCGGCATGAACACCATGCAATCCTTGGGGTGCGTCAGTTGCCATAGCGGCCCGGCGTTCAATGGTGCGGGTATGTTCCAGCGCTTCCCAATGTTTGATAATGCCTACTTGGCGGCCCAGTACCATTTCAAAAAAGATTTGGGTGTCGCGGAAGTCACCAAGAAGGAAGAAGACAAGCACCTCTGGAAGGTGCCGACCTTGCGTAACATAGCGTTGACAGCCCCTTATTTCCATAATGGCGCAGTCAAAACTTTGGAGACAGCCGTTCGGGTGATGGGCAAGACGCAATTGAACAAAGACTTGTCCGATGCGGAAATCAGCGACATTGTGGCTTTCCTGAATGGTTTGACAGGGGAATTCCCAAAACAAACCATGCCAACTTTGCCAGGCACACCCGGCAAAACATTCTATTAAGCTAGTTTTATAGATTGGGAGCAGGGGGCGGTTTTACTGCCCCCTCTTCACCCCCCGCTTTTTCCTTTGATTAGCCTAATGCATTTGATAAATAGGCACTTCTGCAACGCGACTATCAATTGTTTTGGAAAGTTTCTGATACTCGGGGCTTTGTGTTGAACCAAAACGCTTTTTAAACGCTGCGTTGTCCATGTGTTCCGGCATATCGCTAGGGTCTGGCATAAACGCTTGGTAGTCCTTGATGCTTGCCATTGCTTTCTGGAGGGTCAGCGCACTTTCTGGTGATGCCGTCGCCCTTAGCCCAAACAAGGTGCCAGCCTTATCCGCCGTTAAATCAACAAAACTAAAGCCACTACGGCCTTGTGCGTCGTACAGCTCCTTCTCTATGCCCGCCGCTTCGGACATTTGTACATTGGCAGCTGCGGTAATGGCGGCAGACCCCATGAAATGTTGCGCCAAATCGGTGCGCTTATACAAATAAACACTGTAATAATGTGAGCTGGCAGGGTCATTGGGCTTGTCCGGGTCCAGCTTGCTGACATAGTCGTTGACAGTGGCAATTACCCAGCGGTTTTCGGTGATGGCGGTGTCAGGGCTTGAGCGTTGCAAAGCCAACGCAAACAACGGCTGCAACAGTTCCGCCAAGGACAGCCGC
>Ga0208507_1000230_pt1 | contig 39753 bp, 39 predicted proteins | sample CryBogCBH12Aug01_FD_184626 | JGI IMG/M metagenome (GOLD analysis project Ga0208507, IMG submission 184626) | Freshwater microbial communities from Crystal Bog, Wisconsin, USA - CBH12Aug09.1 (SPAdes) (version 2) | ecosystem: Environmental > Aquatic > Freshwater > Lake | place: Crystal Bog...
TCCACTGGCAGACCTGGGCGCCGGATCCCGAGCGGGCCTACATGCTCTGGGGGCGCCTGCTCGGCTGGCTGGCCGGTCCCTGCCTGGTGCTGGCCATGCTCTCCTTCGCCTTCCCCGGGCCACGCCAGGGCCGGGGCCAGGCGCTGGGCGCGGGCCTGGTGGCGGGCCTGGTCTTCCTGGGGCTCCAGACCCTCTTCGGGGGCGCGGCCCGGGCCGCGGAGTTCCCGGCCTACTGGGGCGCGCTGGCCCCCCTGCTGCTGCTGCTGTCCGTGTCCCTGCTCCGGCTGCGGCGCCTGAGGACCTGATGCCCGGGGAGCTGCTCGAACAGGCCCTGGCCCCCCTGCGGGCCCACCCCACCCTGCGGCCCGGGGATCGGGTGCTGGCCGCCATGTCCGGGGGGGTGGACAGCTCCGTCATGGCCGCTCTCCTCCACCGCGCAGGATTCGAGGTCATCGGCGTCTCCATGCAGCTGTTTGACAAGGGGACCTCTGGAGGTTCCGCCGGGAAGTGCTGCACGCTGGATGACTTCCAGGATGCCCGCCGGGTGGCCCAGGACTGCGGGTTCCCCCACTACGTCATGGACTTCGAGGCCCGCTTCCGGGAGACAGTCATCGAGGGCTTCATCCAGGGGTACCTGGACGGTGAAACCCCCAGCCCTTGCATCTGGTGCAACCAGTATCTCAAGTTCTCTTCACTGCTTGATCGGGCCGCCTCCCTGGCCGCGCCCTGGATCGCCACCGGCCACTACGCGACGATCACCCAGGCCGAGGGGCGCTGGCACCTTCGCAAGGCCTCCGACCCCGACAAGGACCAGAGCTACTACCTCTTCCACCACACCCAGGCCACCCTTGGGCGCACCCTGTTCCCCCTGGCGCACCTTGCCAAGCCCCAGGTGCGGGCCCTGGGGGTCGAGTTGGGTCTGCACCTGGCGGACAAGCCCGAGAGCCAGGAGATCTGCTTCGTGACCCAGGACCGCTACGACGCCTTCATCGAGGCGGCGGGACGGGATCCCGGGCGCGGGACCGGGGCCATCCGCCACCTGGACGGAAGGGTCCTCGGGCGGCACCAGGGCTACTGGCGGCACACCATCGGCCAGCGCCGGGGCCTGGGGATCGCCTTCCCGGAGCCCCTCTATGTGGTCCGGACCGAGCCGGCCACGAACACCGTCTGGGTTGGCGGCGAGGCCGACCTCTACTCCCGGGACCTGCTGGCCCGGGACCTGACCTGGGTCCAGAGTCCCCCGGCGGGTCCCCTGGCCTGCGAAGCCCGGATCCGCAGCCGCGCCCCGGAGGCCGAGGCCCTGGCGATCCCCCTGCCGGACGGACGGATCCAGGTGACCTTCGCGGAGCCCCAGCGGGCCATCGCGCCAGGCCAGGCCGTCGTGTTCTACCTGGATGGCGAGGTCCTGGGCGGCGGCTGGATCGACCGCCGGCAGGCATGACAAAGCCCCCTTGCGGGGGCTGGTCTGGAGGCGCCGATCGGATTCGAACCGATGTATACGGGATTTGCAGTCCCGGGCCTTACCACTTGGCGACGGCGCCTTGCGTTGCTGCTGTCTGGCTTTCAAACGATCCGGGCCGCTTGCGCGGCCCGGGCGGTGGAGCGGGTGATGGGATTTGAACCCACGACTTCAACCTTGGCAAGGTTGCACTCTACCACTGAGTTACACCCGCATGAGAGATCAAGCCTAGCAATGGCGCGGGCTTCGGTCAACGGTGAATTTTCCGCCGCGCCCCCCCGACACCCTGACTCAGCCCCCACCGCGGCAGGCGCTGCAGAGCCCGAAGAGCAGGAGCTGGTGGCGCGTGATGGTGAACCCGGACCGGGTCTCCAGGTCGCGGAAGGAGGCCTCCAGCCCGCAGGCGTCCACCTCCGCCGTGCGACCGCAGCGCTCGCACTGGAGGTGGTGGTGGTGGTGGCGGGAGTCGCAGCGCACGAAGCGCATGATCTGATCGGCCCCCAGGATGTTCTCGGCCCAGCCCTCGCGCACGAACCGCTCCAGGTTCCGGTAGACCGTGGGCAGACCGGAGCGGCGCTCGGGCATGCGCTCCCAGATCTCCTCCACCGTCAGGGGGCGGTCGGAGTCCTTCAGCACCCTTAGGATGCCTTCCCGCTGGGGCGTCTGCCGCATGCCCGCGGCTCGGAGGGAGGGCGTCAAGGGGACGGCGGAGTCGGGCATGGTCCTAGGATGGCAGATTCGGGCACCATGGTTGGCATGCTCCAGCGCACATGGAACCGGATTGGATCCCCCGAGGTCGGCGCCTCCTTCCTGCCGCTGTCCTTCCGGTTCTTCGCGAGCTTCGGCCTCCTGGCCCTCCATGCGGCCCTGCCCCCGGACGTCCGGGCGGCCGGCCCCGGGGAGACGGCCTACCTGGGGACGCTGCTGCTCTGCTTCCTGGAAGCCGCCTGGGAATCCGGGCGCCAGCTGAGCGGGACCCACCAGCTCTTCTCGACCCCGAGCCTGGGCTGGATCCGCTGGAACCTGCTGCTGGACCTGGCCCTGGTCACCCTGGTCATCGCGTTCCAGGGGGTCTCCCAGGAGCGCTTCTCGACGCTCTACATCTTCCCGGTGCTGGCCTCGGCCTTCTACCTGGGCACTGGCGAGATCGTGGCGGTGGGGGCCCTCTCGGCCCTTACCCATGTGCTCATGGTCCTCGGCTTCGCCTCGGGAGTGCTGCCGCCCTTCGGCCAGTCGGGGCAGTTCGGAGTGCTGGACGGGGCCCGGGTCCCCTTCATCCTCGGCATCGCCTCGCTGCAGGTCTTCGCCACCACGCTGGTGGTCGTGATCATCCGCCGCAATGTCGATCGCCTGCGGACGGACCTCAGTGTCAGCGAAGCGGCGGTGGACGAGCTGGCGGCGCTGCACGAGCGCGTGGTGGAGTCCATGAGCTCGGGGCTCATCACCATGGACCTCAAGGGTCGGATCACCTCGGCCAACCCCGCGGCCGGGGCCATCCTGGGAGGGCCGGTCCACATCGGCATCCCGATCCAGGACATCCTGCCCCTGGGCGATCCCCTGCCTACCAACCGGGGGCGTGAGCACCGGTTCGAGCTGGTGCTGACCCATCCCGAGGGCGGCCGGCGGATCCTCGGCGGACACCTCGCCTCCCTGCGGGGGCCAAATGGCAAGGAGTCCGGCCAGCTCCTCCTCTTTCAGGACCTGACCGATCTGAAGGCCCTGGAGGAACGCACCCGCATCAGTGAGCGGCTCGCGGCCATCGGCCAGGTCGCGGCCGGCTTGGCCCATGAACTCCGCAATCCCCTGGCCTCGATCACGGGCTGCGTACAGCTGCTGCAGAAGGACGAGGTGCCTGGCGACGTCCAGAAGCGGGTGCTCGGCATCCTCGACCGGGAGAGCCAGCGGGTGGGCGCCATCCTCACGGACTTCCTCGACTTCGCCCGCCCCGAGCCGCCTGCGGGCGCCGTCCTCTTCCTGCCGAAGGTCATGGAGGAGGCCCGGTCCAGCTGGGAGATGGATCCCCGCACCCAGGGCCTGCACCTGAGCATGGACGAGGTGCCGCCGGTCACCTGCCGGTCCGATGCCACGGGGCTGCACCGACTGCTCACGAACCTCCTGGCCAACGCCCGGAAGGCAGTGGAGGGAAGCCCCCAGCCGTCGGTGCGGCTGGCCTGTGCGGTCACCGAGGACGGGATCCGCCTCTCCGTGGCCGACAACGGCTGCGGGATGACCCCGGAGCAGCTGCACCAGCTCTATGTGCCGTTTGCCGGCAGCTTCCGGGAGGGGACCGGCCTGGGCATGAGCCTGGTCTACAAGTTCGTCCAGGCCATGGGGTGGCGCATCGCGGTGGAGAGCGCGCCGGGACAGGGCACCCTGGTCCAGATCACCATTCCTCTCAGCACGGAAGAAGAGTCCTTGGCATCCGGCGACGAGTAGACGTAAACTTCGGCCAGCCATCCAGCACCAAAAATCACATAGCACACCTTGCGGGGTCCGCTTGGCACCTGCCAATGTGGTCTATCCCCTTCCATTCTGAGCGTCCCACCTTCCGGGTGCGGTTGCCTGGAGTCGGGAGTGGACAGCCACCGGCTGATGCCTTTGACATTGCTGCACTGCCCGTCGCACCAGGATCACCCATGAACAGGAAGTTGATTCGACCGAATCTGACCGAGCTGAAAGACAAGCTGGGGCTCCCCGCCAAGAGCGCTGGTGCCGAGCCCCTGACGCCGGCGCCCTCCCCCCTCACCGCTGGCGGAGAACCCAACCCGGCCGTCAATTCCTCCGTGGCCACGGCCCCGCAAGGGGTCGGCAGCCCCCGGCGGAAGATCGCTCCCCCGGAACAGACCAACGCCGAGAGCTTCTACTACCTCAAGCAGATGCAGTCCAAGACGCCCATGGTCATCGTGCTCCAGGATGACGAGAAGGTGCGCGGAGTGATCGAGTGGTATGACAAGCACTGCCTGAAGATCAACCGCATCAAGGAACCCAACGTCCTGGTCCCCAAGCACAACATCAAATACATCTACAAGCAGGAAGAGGAACCGCGGGTCCGGCGGAGCCGCGCCACCAAGAAGGAAGAGCCGCCGGCCGGCGAGGTGGACATTCCAGTCTACGATTGACCCCGAAGCGCCTTCCCTCGGGGTCTCCATGAGTCGCCATCCTCGCATCGCCATCAGTCTGGGAGATCCCTGCGGCATCGGCCCAGAGCTGCTCCTGCGCAGCCTCCCCACCATGCACCCCTGGACGGACGTGACCGTAGTGGGCAGCCGGGCCGGGGCGGACCTCCTGGAGGCCCTGGCGGAACGGCCAGTGGTCTGGCGCTGGGTGGAGCCCCGGCAGGCCGCTCCGGCCGGCTTCACCGGCCAGGTGTATGGCCTGCAGGTCCTCTCTGGGGACCCCCGTCCGGGCGAGGTGCTGGCTGAGGCCCTCTGGCTGGACCCCACGCCCGAGATCACCGCCAGCCAGCTGCGGCTGGGCGAGGGCTCCGCGGCCTCGGGCCGAGCCACCGTGGAGGCTGTCCGCGTGGCGGCCCTTCTGACCATGAGCGGCCTCACGGACGCCCTGGTCACCCTGCCCATGGCCAAGGCGGCGGCCCACCTCGCGGGCTACGCCCTGCCGGGGCATACCGAGTTCCTGCAGCAGCTCTCCGGCGCCCCCATCACCCGCATGGCCTTCGTGAGCCCAAGCCTGAACGTGGTCCTGCACACGGTGCACCAGAGTCTGCGCTCCGTGGTGGAGACCCTGGACACCGATGGCGTGGCGGAGACGCTGGCCTTCTCGGCCGATCAGTTCATCCACCTCACCGGCAAGCTGGACCTCCGGGTGGCCCTGTGCGCGCTCAACCCCCACGCCGGTGAACAGGGCGCCTTCGGGGCCGAGGAGCTGCTCCTGGACGAGGCCATCATCCAGGCCGAGGCCTCCTTCCTGCCCTTCCCGGGCCAGCCGGAGGGCCCCTTCCCAGGGTCCTTCTCCCCCTTCCGCTATGGCCCGCCACCCGCCGGCTGGGCGGTCTTCCCCCACGAGGGCACCCCCCGCCACCTGCCTGCGGGCCAGCGGGGCCTCGAGGTGCTCTCCACGGCTCAGCCCCGGGAGCTCCGGCCCGCCCCGCTCTTCTTCGGACCGCTGCCCTCGGACAGCGTGTTCCAGCGGGCCGCACGCGGCGAGTTCGACCTGGTGGTCGCCCTCTACCACGACCAGGGCCTCATCCCCGTGAAGCTGCTGGAGCCGGAGCGGGCCGTGAACCTCACGCTCGGCCTGCCCTTCATCCGCACCAGTCCTGATCATGGAACGGCCTTCGACAAGGCCGGCCAGTGGGTCGCCGACGGCCGGAACTTCCTGGAGGCGACGGCGCTGGCCGTGCGCCTGTCGCGGCGCGACCGGCCGAACGGCGGCCCCGCGGACCCCCCGGCTGAGCCGGGAGCCAAGGGCCGTCCGAGGCTGTTGTAGGCTGGTGGCGGGAGGCAGCATGTCCACAGTGGCGGTGATTCTGGCGGCGGGACTTGGGACACGCATGAAGTCGCGGCTCCCGAAGGTGCTGCACCCGATCCTGGGCGACCCCTCCCTGCTGTGGGTCCTGCGGGCCCTGCCCCCGGGCCTGGGCGCCGCCGTGCTGGTGGTCCACCACGGCAAGGAGGCGGTGCTGGCGGACCTGGAGAACTGGCGGCAGGCCGGGCTCCTGCCCTGCCCCGTCAGCGCCGTGGACCAGGGCGAGCCCCTGGGCACTGGCCATGCTCTCCAGGTCTGCATCCCGGAGCTGGACCGCCTGGGGGCCACGAAAGTCGCCATCCTCTGCGGAGACGTGCCACTCACCACGCCGGCAACCGTGGCCCGGCTCTGCGCCGCCGAGGCCCTGCTGCTGGCCATGGACCTGGTCGAGCCTGGTTCCTACGGCCGGGTCCTCCAGCAGGCGGACGGCCGCCTCGCGGGAATCGTCGAGGCCAAGGACGCCACCCCGGAGCAGCTGGCGGTGCGGCGCGTGAACGGCGGCGCCTACGCCCTGCCCTGGCCGGCCCTGCGTCGGGCCCTGCAGGGCCTGAAGAACGACAATGCCCAGCGGGAGTACTACCTCACGGACGCCGTGGCCGCCGTGGCCCAGGAGCAGCCCGTGGCCGTGGAGGTCTGCGCCCCCGAGGAGCTGGCGGGCATGAACTCCCGCCTGGACCAGGCCGAGCTGCAGGCCGCGGCCCAGCGGCGCCTCCAGCGGCACTGGATGGCCGAGGGCGTGACCTTCCTGCATCCCGACAGCACCCTGGTCGGTCCGCGGGTGGTCCTCAGCCGGGACGTGCTGCTCGAACCCGGTGTCCGGCTGGAAGGTGCCGTCACCCTCGGCGAGGGCTGCCGCATCGGCCAGGGCACCGTGATCTGCGACGCCACCCTGGCGGCCGGGGTGCTGGTGCGGCCCTACTGCGTGATCGAGCACGCCGTGGTGGGCGCCGAGGCCAGGATCGGCCCCTTCTCCCGCCTCCGCGAAGGCACGGACCTGGCCGAGGGCGTCCACGTGGGCAACTTCGTCGAGACCAAGAAGGCCCGCCTCCACCGCGGCGCCAAGGCCAACCACCTGGCCTACCTGGGCGACACCGAGATCGGCGAAGGCACCAACATCGGCGCGGGCGTCATCACCTGCAACTACGACGGGGTGAACAAGCACAGCACCACCATCGGACGGAACGTCTTCGTCGGTTCCGACACACAGCTGGTGGCCCCGGTGGTCATCGGGGACGGCGTGCTCATCGGCGCCGGCAGCACCATCACGAAGGATGTGCCCGCCGACGCTCTGACCCTCAGCCGGGTGCCCCAGACCATTCGCGAAGGCGGCGCCGCCAAGCTGCGGCTCCGTCAGCGGAAGCCGAGTGGGGTAAGCTAGTCCTTTACCTGCGGAGCCCCATGGTCCTGACTTTCTTCGACAAGGCCGGCGAAACAGTGCTGAAGGCCATGGACACGGCTGGTGATTTCGCGGTGCTCGCGGGACGGACCTTCGCGGCCATCTTCAAGCGGCCCTTCGATGGGCAGAACCTGTTCCGGCAGTTCCAGGCCGTGGGCGTCAACTCCCTGCCCGTGGTGATCCTCACCAGCCTGGCCGTGAGCATGGTGTTCGCGGTGCAGCTGGCCTTCGGCTTCAAGCAGTTCCAGGCGGAGGGGCTGGCCTCCCAGGTGGAGGGCCTGGCGGTCATGCGTGAGCTGGCGCCGGTCATCACGGGGCTCATGCTCTCGGGCCGCGTGGGCAGCGCCATGGCCGCGGAGCTCGGCACCATGCAGGTCACCGAGCAGATCGACGCACTGGAGTGCCTGGCCACGGACCCCATCCACTACCTGTTCGTGCCGCGCCTGCTGGCCTCGGTGGTCATGCTGCCGATCCTCACGGCCATCTCCATCTACGTGGGCTACTGGGGCGGCTACCTCATCCTTGTGGGCGTGGAGGGCCAGAGCGCCTATGTGTTCAGCAACGAGTTCTACAAGCTGCTGGCCTTCCGGGACCTGCGCATCGCGCTCTACAAGGCCTTCGTGTTCGGGATGATCATCGCCCTGGTGGGCTGCTGGAAGGGCTACCGCACCCAGGGCGGCGCCGAGGGAGTGGGCAACGCCCCCACCAGCAGCGTGGTGACCAGCAGCCTCTGGATCCTCATCGCGGACTTCTTCCTCACCAAGCTGTTGCTGGTCTGACGCCATGGCCGTGATCGATGTCGTCAACCTCTCCAAGGCCTTCGGACCGAAGGTCGTCCTCTCCGGCGTGAACCTGGCCGTGGAAGAGGGGGAGAGCCTCGTGGTCCTGGGCGGCTCCGGCACGGGCAAGACCGTCCTGCTGCGCAACATCATGGGCCTGCTCACGCCGGACTCGGGCCACGTGGCCGTCGAGGGCAGGATCATCAGCCAGCTCAGCCGCGACGAGCTGTTCCAGGTGCGGCAGAGCATCGGCATGTGCTTCCAGATGGCGGCCCTGTTCGACTCCATGACCGTCTTCGAGAACGTCGCCTTCGGTCTGCGCCGGCACCAGAAGATGACCGAGGGCCAGATCCGGGCCCGGGTGGAGGAGTGCCTGGCCCTGGTGGGCATGAAGGGCACCGACGCCCTCAAGCCCGCGGAGCTCTCCGGCGGCATGAAGCGCCGCGTGGGCTTCGCCCGGGCCATCGCCCTGAAGCCCAAGATCCTCCTCTTCGACGAGCCCACCACGGGCCTCGATCCGGTCATGACGGACGTGATCGGCCGGGTCATCCTGGACCTCAAGCACGAGCTGGGCGTCACCACCATCACCATCACCCATGACCTGAAGTCCGCTTTCATCATCGCGGACCGCATCGCCCTGCTGTTCCGGGGCGAGTGCATCGCCTGCCAGCCCCCCGCCGGGTTCCGGGACAATCCACACCCCGTCGTGCAGCAGTTCCTGCGGGGCGACGCTGACGGCCCCTTCTTGCAGGACCCACCACCCCCCAAGCGCAAGGAGGCCCACGCATGAAGCTGGAAACCCGCGTCGGCATTTTCTTCACGGCAGGCATCGCCGTCATCGGCTTCCTGATCTTCCGCAGCGAGAAGCTGGAGTTCGTCGGCAAGTCCGACCAGGCCGCGATCTACACCTACTTCGACCAGGTGGCCGGCCTGAACCAGCAGAGCGCCGTTCGGGTGGCCGGCGTGAAGGTCGGCGAGGTGCGCAGCATCGTCCTCGACGGCGCCAAGGCCAAGGTGCTGCTGCACCTGTCGAACGCGGTGCCGATCTACTCGGATGCAGTGGTCTCCCTGGGCTCCATCGGCATCCTGGGTGAGAAGTTCATCGACCTGGACCCCGGCCACGCAGCCCGGGGCGCCTTCCCCCCGGACAAGCCCCTGCCCAGCAAGGCCGGCGTCAGCCTCGACAACCTCATGGAGACCATGGCCGACATCGGCAAGAACGTGAAGGGCATCACCCAGGCCCTGAACGAGTCCATGGGCGGCGAGCAGGGCCGCCAGAAGCTCGACGAGATCGTGGACAACATCCGCGTGCTGACCGCCGAGTTCCGCGGCATGGCCCAGGAGAACCACGGCGCCATCAACCACACCATGGCCAACGTCGAGGCCATCACCGCGGACCTGCGGGACAAGCTGCCGAAGCTGGCCCAGCAGTTCGAGAGCGTGGGCCGCAGCCTCAACGCCATGCTCGAGGAGAACCGGCCCGAGCTCAAGGGCGCCATGGGCGACGTCCGCAAGCTGGCCCAGAGCTTCCAGGGCACCGCGGAGAACCTGAAGGTACTCACGGCCCGCATGAACAACGGCGAAGGCACCATCGGCAAGCTGCTCAACGACGAGAGCACCATCAAGAAGATCAACGAGGCCGTCGACAACGTGAACGGCATGCTGGGCGGCTTCAACAAGATGGACTTCCGCCTCGACATGAGCGCGGCCCAGTGGGACAAGCGCAAGGACAGCCGGGTCGGGCTGGACCTGGAGATCGCCCCCCGGCCGGACTACTGGTACGCCCTGGGCTTCGCCTCCACGCCGGATGGCAAGATCAGCCAGACCACCCGCGTCACCACCCAGCTCGATCCCCTGACGGGTCTGCCCGTGGTCGTGACGGACAAGACCATCACCACGGACCAGGCCTTCAACGTCTCCGCCCAGTTCGCCAAGCGGCTGGGCCCGGCGGTGTTCTCCGCGGGCATCGTGGAAGGCAAGGGCGGTGGCGGCGCCGAGATCCGGACCCTTGACGGGGACCGGCTGCGCTTTGGCGTCCTGGCCTACGACTTCGCCAAGCGGGACGACAAGCCCAATCCCCGCTACCGCTTCACGAGCAGCTACCAGTTCTGGAAGGGCGCCTACATCCAGGCCGGCGTCCAGGACTTCGGCAACAAGGACCTCCGGACCGTATTCTTCGGCGGCGGCCTGCGCTGGAAGGACGATGACCTGAAGAAGATGATCGGCCTGGCCGGAGCCAGCAAGTGAAGGAAGCCCGCCCCCGGCCCCTGCCCGGCCCCCTGCCGGACGAGGGCGGCGCCCTCTTCCTGGGAGCCCGTCGGGGCCTGCCCCTGACCCTGGGGCTGCTGGCCTTCCTGGCCGCCGCCTTCCACCCCGCGGGCCGGGGCTGGTGGCTGCTGGCCGGCACCGGGGCCCTGGCCTCGGCCTGGCCCACCTTCCTCCGGGGCGAGACCCATCTCCGCAAGCGCCACGCGATCATGCAGCAGGACGCCCTCTGGGCCCACGCCCTCCGGCCCCTGGCCCGCCTCCTGGGCCGCGAGGAGGCCTGGATCCTCTCCTTCTGCGCCCACAACAACCGCCGGGTGCGGGAGGCCTTCGCCTTCCGGAAGGCCCGGCGGGCCCTCATCCTGCTGCCGCACTGCATCCAGTTCTCCCGCTGCAAGGCGGACATCCTCAAGGACCTGGGCACCTGCTACGACTGCGGCCTCTGCCCCGTGGGCGACTACCTGAACGCCGCCCTGCTGAACCGCTGGGAAGGCCGCATCACCAACCGCAGCCACAAGGCCTACCGCGAGGCCCGGGAATACCGCCCGGACCTGGTGGTGGCAGTGAGCTGCTCCGATCGCCTCCTCAAGGGCCTGACCAAGCTGACGGACCTCCCGATCTACGTGATCCCCCTGAGCCTGCCCCACGCCATGTGCGTGGACACCGACTTCAGCGTGCCCCACCTCTTCGCGGCCATGGAGGCCCTGGTGGAGCCCCGCCGCCCCTCGGGCGAGGTCCAGCCTCTGCTCCGCGAAGGGATCGCATGACTGACAACCGCTTCCCGGTGCGCCGCTTCTTCGAGGGTCTGCTCGGCCCCCGGCTCATGCCCTACCTGCTGCACCTGCGGCCGCTGGAGTGGCCCATCATGACGGCCCACTTCCTCCTGGGCTCGCTGCTGGCCGCAGGCTGGCACCTCCGTTCCGGTCCCACCCTGCTGGGCTGGCTGGTCTATGTGGCCCTGCTGAACGGCGGGACCCTGGCCATCAACAGCGCCTTCGACCAGGACGAGGGCGACATCGGCTACCTCAAGGCCCCGCCCAAGCCCCCCGAGCACCTGGCGGCCTTCGCCTGGGTGCTGCTGGCCGCCTCGGTCCTGCTGGGCTTCCTGCTGCCCCTGCCCTTCGCCCTCATCAACCTGGCCTGCGTGGTCCTGAGCGTGCTCTACTCCGTGCCGCCCATCCGGATCAAGGCCCGGGCCGGCTGGGACCTGCTCATCAACTGCGTCGGCTTCGGCCTGCTCACGCCCCTGGGCGGCTGGGCCCTGACCGGCCGCCCCTTCAGCGCCGGGGTCCTCCTGGCCGCGCTGGGCTTCGGGTTCCTCTTCGCCACGCTCTACCCCATGACCCAGATCTACCAGGTGGGCGAGGACAGCCGCCGCGGGGACCGCACCCTGGTCATCCAGCTGGGCGTGGGCCGCAGCCTGGCCCTGGCCCTGGTCGCGGGGCTGGTGGCCCACCTCTGCTTCGTGGCCGCCCTGCAGACCATGGGCCGCCCGACCCTGGCCCTGGCCCCCTCCCTCTTCGCCTGGCTGGCCGTGCTGGTGCCCTGGCTCCGGGGCTGGCGCACCTGGACCGACCACCAGCACGAGCAGGGCATGTATTGGGGCCTCGGCGCCTGGGCCGTCACCGACCTCAGCCTCCTCGCGTTGCTCTGGCCCTAGCCTAGGATTCCAGCAGTTCTCCTCAGGTTTTTTACGGCTTTCTCCGATAGACTAGGAAAGACGGCAACCTGCTTTTTTTTCCGGAGTCGGCATGACGGTCAAGCTGGGAGTGCGGATCTTGGGCCTGGTGCTGGTGGGAACGGCTTTCCTCCAGGCTCGGGCACCCCGCCACCAGTCCGGCCAGCTGCTGCTCAAGTCCGCCTCGGCCCTGGTCCTGGACCAGGCCACTGGCCAGACCCTCCTGGAGAAGCAGGCCGGTGCGGTGCTGCCCATCGCCTCCATCACCAAGCTCATGACAGCCATGGTGCTGCTGGACGCCCACCTGGACCCGCAGGAGACCCTCACCATCGGCAAGGACGACATGGATGAGCTGCGGCACAGCAAGTCCCGCCTCCCTGTGGGCACCCGCCTGCCCCGGGAGCAGGCCCTGCTGCTGGCCCTGCTGGCTTCCGAGAACCGGGCGGCCCACGCCCTCGGGCGCACCTTCCCGGGCGGGCTGGGCGCCTTCGTCCCGGCCATGAACGCCAAGGCCCGGGCCCTGGGTCTCGCCGGGGCCCACTTCGTCGATCCCACGGGCCTCTCCAGCGCGAACGTGGCCACGGCCCACGACCTGGCCCGCATCCTGGAAGCCGCCTACCAGTATCCTGAGATCCGGGACTACACCACCCGCCCGGACACCACCCTCCAGGCCGGCCGACGCCAGATCCAGTTCCCCAACACCAACGCCCTGGTGCGCAACCCCCGCTGGACCATCGGCCTGTCCAAGACCGGCTACATCGAGGAGGCCGGCCGCTGCCTCGTCATGCAGGCCAGCCTGGCCAACCGCCCGGTGCTGATCATCCTGCTGGACTCCTGGGGCAAGTACACGCGCCTCGGCGACGCCAACCGCATCAAGCAGTGGCTGGAAGCCCGCCTCGGCAGCAAGAACTGAGTCCCATGCTGGTTCCCGGCGTCGAGCCGCCCTTTTCGCTCAGCTGGGGCTTCTCCACCCGCCTGGACGAGGGCGGTGCCCCGCCTGCCAGGCGCCTCAACCAGGTGCATCGCTGCGGCGTGGTGGAGGCTGGGGACGCGGTGGTGGACGCCGACGGCCTCTGGACCACCCGCCACGGGCTCCGCATCGGCGTGCGGGTGGCGGACTGCGTGCCCATCCTGCTGGCAGGCCCCCTGCCCGGCGGCAACCCCTGGGCTGCGGCCCTCCACGCGGGCTGGCGCGGGGCCACGGGTCTGGGCGATCCCGAACCCGGCGGCGGCATCCTGCGGCGGGGCGTGGCCCGCTTCCGGGCGCTCGGCGGTGACCCGAAGGACCTGGTCTGGGCCTTCGGTCCCGCCATCCTGGCCTGCCACTTCGAGGTGGGACCCGAGGTGATCGAGGCCGCCCGGCAGGATCCCGCCTGGCGGGAGGAGCTCCAGGCCCCGGGACACGCCGGCAAGCCCCACCTGAACCTCCACGGCTTCCTGCGCGCCCAGGCCCTGGACCTGGGCCTCGACGCGAGGCGGGACGGCAGCGTGCCCCTCTGCACCGTCTGCCGCCCGGACCTGCTCTACTCCTACCGCCGCGGTGACACCCAGGGTCGCCAGTGGGGCTGGGTGGAACTCGGGTGACCGGCAGCCATGTCGACCGCAAGACAAAGCGTGAGGCTCTAACCACGAAGACCACCAAGACCACGAACAAGGACCGACAGAAGCAGTCCTCGCTTTTCTTCGTGGCCTTTCTGTCTTCGTGGTGAGTCTTTCTTCTTTCTGTCTTCGCCCAGGTTGGGCTTCCGGTCTGATAACGGAGTTGCGGGTTATTCTGGGGTCATGCCGGAAGGATCCACCATGCTCAATATCACCGATATCCGCATCACGAAGGTCGAGGGCGACGACAAGCTGCGGGCCTTCGCGGCCCTGGTCTTCGACGACTGCTTCCTGGTGGGGGACCTGCGCGTGGTGGAGGGCGAGGAGGGCTTCTTCGTGGCCATGCCCAGCCGCCGCAAGCGCGACGGCAGCTTCAAGGACATCGCCTACCCGCTGAACAACCCCCTCCGCGAAGAGCTCGAGACCAAGGTCCTCCTGGCCTACGAGGCCGCCACCGGCCGCCGCGCCATCAGCCGCATCGAGCGCGAAGAGGCCAAGGAAGTCCGCCCCGACCTCCTGGGCGTCGAAGAGTTCGGCTTCACCCCCAAGAGCGGCAGCTGAGCCCCCGCCCCTTGGGCCGAGCCTAGACCCGCGCTATCCTTGGCGTTCCGCCTGGGGAGTAGCCAAGTGGTAAGGCAGCAGGTTTTGATCCTGCGTACCGAGGGTTCGAATCCTTCCTCCCCAACCAAAGAGGGCCGCCTTGCGCGGCCTTTTTGGTTGGGGAGCGCGGGAAGGATTCGAAGTCACAGGATTGCTGGCAGGTAGCTGCAGGCGAGGCAGTCCCGGCGTCAGGTGAGCCCGGGCCAGGTCACCCCGAGCCGCTCCTGGGCCTGCACAAAGGCCTGGCGGATGGTGGCGACGGCTTCCGGGGCCAGGGGGCCCTTCTCCAGGAGCCTCAGGTTGGCTTCGGCGTTGCCGGGGCTGGTCGTGCCGATGGAAACCACCTGGGCGTCGCGGCAGGCCAGGGTGAAGCGCAGGGCGAGCTCCAGCCAGGCCTCGGCACCGGAGCAGCCCAGTGCCGCCGGCTCCAGCCCCATGGCCGCGAGGCGGTCCTTGTATGGCTTCACATAGTCGCGGTAGAGGCCCTGCTGCGTGTCGAGGGGCTTCCAGGCCGCGTTGGCCACGGAGCGCTTCACGATGACGCCCGTCCCCGCCTGCGCTGCCGCCGCCAGGGCCCCCTCCAGGTTCACCTGGTCGCACAGGTTCACCGAACACATCAACACGTCCACGCCTGGCTGGGACACGGCGAAGGTGGCCGCCGCGTTGTCCCCCGAGTAGCCCGCGAAGCGGATCTTACCGGCCTCCTTGGCCCGGAGCAGGGCCCCGAGGGCCTCGCCCTTCTCCAGCACGGCGAGGTCACAGGTGTGGAGGAGCATCACGTCCAGGTGGTCCGTCCCGAGGCGGCGCAGGGAACGATTCACGGTCTCGGCCACCAGCTGGGCTGACCAGTCCTCGCCGGCCACGCCCTCCACCTTGCGGCCGCACTTGGAGACCAGCACGAAGTCGCCCCGGCGGTGACCCACAGCCTTGCCGATCAGCTCTTCGGAACCCGCATAGGCCGCGGCGGTGTCGATCACATTGACGCCGCGGTCCAGCAGCCGGTTGAGGACCTGCCCGGCCTGCTCCTGGCTGGCACCCAGGTAGCCGATGGGACCCGCCCCGAAGGCGATCCTGGAGACCTTCAGTCCCGTCTTGCCAAAGGTGGTGTAGTCCATGCTGCGTCTCCTGGTCCCAGGCCCAATGAAAAGGGCCACCTCAAGGTAGCCCTTTTCGACGAGGAACGCAGGCAGGCCACCAAGACACTGACCTGCTGGGCTTCGGGTGCCTGCCGCCTCACATGTTGAGTGCCCGCCCATACACGCTGCGGGCGGCCTCCGGGAAGGCCTCGTTCAGGGTGGGGTGGGGATACATGGTGTGGATCAGCTGGTCCACGGTGAACCCGCCGCCCAGCAGGGCCACGCTGGAGGCCACCAGCTCCGTGGCCTTGGGACCGAGGATGTGGATGCCGAGGAGCTTCCCGGTGGCCCGGGTCGAGACGAGCTTGATGAACCCGTGGGGCTCCCCGAGGATGTTGGCCTTGGCCAGGGGCATGAAGGGGAAGCTGCCGACTTCGACGTCTTCGTACTGCGCCCGGGCCTGCTCCTCCGTGAGCCCGAGGCAGCCCACTTCCGGCTCGCAGTAGGTGCAGCTGGGCACCAGGCCGTAGTCGATGGCGTGGGGATGGACCTCCCGGCCCAATTCCAGAGCGGCCTCCTCCGCCGCGACGATGCCTTCGTCCGAGGCCACATGGGCCAGGAGCGGGGTCCGCACGATGTCGCCGATGGCCAGCAGGCCCGGCTCGGCGGTGCGCATGAGCTCATCCACTTCCACGAAGCCCTTTTCGACCTTGGCGGCGGTCAGGTCCAGGCCCAGGTCCGCCGTGACCGGCCCCCGCCCCACGGCCACCAGCAGGTGGGAGCAGGCCACCATGCCCGGCTTCTCCCCTTCCAGCATGGCCAGGACCCCCTCCTCCTGGCGCTCGATGCCGACGATGCGGGTCTTCACGCGAACGTCCATCTTGTGCTGCTTCACGAAGATCCTGGCCAGCTCCTCCCCGATGGCCCGGTCCTCCAGAGGCAGTAGCCGGTCCTGGAGCTCGACCAGGGTCACCTTGCAGCCCAGGCGGCTGAACACGGACGCGAACTCCACGCCGATGGCGCCGGCCCCCAGGACCAGCAGGTGGCTGGGCAGCTCCGTCAGATCCAGCAGGTGGTCGCTGCTCAGGACGCGGACCCCGTCTGTCTCCAGCCCCGGGATGGCCTGGGGCCGCGAGCCCGTGGCCAGGATGATCTTCCGGGCCTGGTGCGTCTCTGTCTCGGCTCCCTGCACGGCCACGGCGCCACCGCCCAAGAGCCGGGCGCTGCCCCGGAGGACCGTCACCTTGTTCTTCTTCATGAGGAACTCGATGCCCTTGCCGTTCTTCAGGACGATGCGGTTCTTCCGCTTCACGATGGCGGCCAGGTCCGCCCGCAGCTGGGCGGTGTCGACCCCGGCGATGCCGTAGTCCGCCAGATCGGCCATGTGGCCGAAGCGGTGGGCGGTCTCCAGCCAGGTCTTGGCGGGGATGCAGCCCCGCCGGAGGCAGGTGCCCCCGAGGCCCGCGGGGTCCCGCTCCACGAGGGCCGTCGCCAGGCCGAGCTGGGCGGCGCGGATGGCCGCGATGTAGCCGCCGGGGCCGGAGCCGATCACGATGAGGTCGAACGTAGCCATGGGATAGCTCCTGGGCAGGCCGCCGGGCTCAGCACTCCGGCAGGTTGACGGTGTAGTCGCGGGGGGAGTCCGGATGGGCCAGGGCCAGCCCACCCAGGGCGGTCTCCTTGTATTTGCTCTTCATGTCCGCGCCGGTCTCCCGCATGGTGCGGATGACCTTGTCGAGGCTGACGAAGTGCTCGCCGTCGCCATACATCGACATCCGGGCGGCGTTGATGGCCTTCACGGCGGCCATGGCGTTGCGCTCGATGCAGGGCACCTGGACCAGGCCCCCGATGGGATCGCAGGTCAGGCCGAGGTTGTGCTCCAGCCCGATCTCGGCCGCGTTCTCCACCTGGCTGGGCGTCCCGCCGAGGACCTCGGCCAGGGCCCCGGCCGCCATGGAGCAGGCGACGCCCACCTCCCCCTGGCACCCGACCTCGGCGCCACTGATGGAGGCGTTCTCCTTGTAGAGCGCCCCGATGGCACCCGCCGTGAGCAGGAACCGCACCACCCCCTCCTCGGAGGCACCGGGCACGAAGCGATGGTAGTAGTGCAGCACCGCCGGGATGATGCCCGCGGCCCCGTTGGTCGGGGCTGTCACCACGCGGCCGCCGGCGGCGTTCTCCTCGTTCACCGCCAGGGCGTAGAGGCTGACGAAGTCCATGGCAGTGAGGGGATCCCGCAGGCCAGACTCTGGCGTGCCGGTGAGCCGCCGGTAGAGGGAGGGGGCGCGGCGGGGGACCTGCAGACCGCCGGGGAGGATCCCCTCGGTGGTGCAGCCCCGCTTCACGCAGGCCTGCATGACCGACCAGATGTTCAGCAGGCCCTCGTAGATCTCCCGCCGGGAGCGCCAGGTGCGCTCGTTCTCCAGCATGAGCCGGCCCACGGACAGGCCCGCCTCCCGGCAGCGGAGCAGGAGCTCATCGCCCGTGCGGAAGGCGTGGGGAGGCTCCGGTCCCTGGGGCGCCGGCTCGGGCACCCCCTCTTCCACCACGAAGCCGCCGCCCACGGAGTAGAAGACCCGGGCACTCAAGGTGGACCCGGCGGCGTCCAGGGCCGTGAAGCGCATGCCGTTCGGGTGGGTGGGCAGGTTCTTGAGGAGGAGCTGCAGGTGCTCCGGCTCCCGGAACTCGATCTCGTGCTGATGCAGGAGGGCCAGGCGCTCCAGGACGCGCACCCGGGCCACGAGCCCATCCACCTCCGCCACGGCCACCCCCTCGGGGGTCTCGCCCATGAGGCCCAGCAGCACGGCCTTGTCGCTGCCGTGCCCCCTCCCGGTGGCCCCGAGGCTGCCGAACAGCTCGACCTTCACTGTCGCCACCGACCCCAGCTGGCCGGCGTCGGCCAGCGCCAGCACGAAGGTGCGGGCGGCGCGCATCGGTCCCACGGTGTGGGAGGAGCTGGGACCGATGCCGATCCGGAAGAGCTCGAAGACGGAGAGGTTCATGCCGGCAGAACAGCGGGCTTCTGCCACCGCAACACGGGCTTGCGGGCGGCGGTGGTCTCGTCGAGGCGGCGCAGGGGCGCGAGGATGGGCGCGTGGTGGAGCGCCGCGGGGATCTCCTCGGCCTCGCGGGCGATCTCGAGCATGGTGTCGCAGAAGGCGTCCAGCTCCTCCTTCCCCTCGCTCTCTGTAGGCTCGATCATCAGCGCCCCGGGCACGATGAGCGGGAAGTAGATCGTCGGCGGGTGGTAGCCGTGGTCGATGAGGCGCTTGGCGATATCGAGGGTGTGGACCTCGTGCTTCGCCTGCAGCGTGTCGCTGAAGACCACCTCGTGGAGGCTCGGGGAGTCGATGTGCAGCGCGTAGGCGCCCTGCAGCCGGACGCGGATGTAGTTGGCGTTCACAATGGCGCGCAGGGTGGCGGCCTTGAGGCCATCGGAGCCGTGGCTCAGGCAGTAGGTCAGGGCGCGCACCAGGATGCCGAAGTTGCCGAAGAAGGTGTGCACCTTGCCGATGCTCTGGGGCCGGTCCCAGTCCCAGCGGTAGGTGTGGGCAGTCCCCTTCCCTTCCCGGACCTCCTCGGTCTCCCGCACCACCACGGGCACGGGGAGGAAGGGCCGCAGCTTCTCGGCGCAGCAGACCGGGCCGGCACCCGGGCCACCGCCGCCGTGGGGCGTGGAGAAGGTCTTGTGCAGGTTCAGGTGCATGACGTCCACGCCGAAGTCGCCGGGCCGCGCCAGTCCGATGAGCGCGTTCATGTTGGCGCCATCCATGTAGACCAGGGCGCCCACGCTGTGGAGCAGGTCGCTGATCTCCTTGAAGCGGTACTCGAAGACACCCACCGTGTTGGGGTTGGTGATCATGGCGCCGGCGATCTCGGGGCCCAGCTCCGCCACCAGGGTCTGCAGACCCTTGCGGACCTTGCCGCTGGTGGGGTCCGTGACGTCGGCGAAGCTGATGGTGCCGTCCGGCTGGGAGGGCAGCTCCACCACGTCATAGCCCGCCATGGCGGCGGTGGCGGGGTTGGTGCCGTGGCCACTGTCCGGGATGAGAATGACCCGGCGCTGGGCGCCCCGGGAGAGGTGGTAGGCGCGGATGAGCATCACGCCCGTCAGCTCGCCGGCGGCGCCGGCGCTGGGCTGGAGGGTGACGCCGGGCAGGCCCGTGATCTCCTGCAGCCAGGCCTGAAGGGTGTAGACCAGCTCCAGGTTGCCCTGCACCAGGGCTTCGGGCGCCATGGGGTGGCTGTCCGTGAAAGCGGGCAGCCCCGCCACCCTCTCGTTGAGGCGGGGGTTGTGCTTCATGGTGCAGGAGCCGAGGGGATAGATGCCATCGTCCACGCCGTAGTTCCACTTGGAGAGCCGGGTGAAGTGGCGGATGACATCCACCTCACTCACCTCCGGCAGGGCGTCGAAGCCGCCGCGCCGCAGGTGGCCGGGCCGGGTGTCCCGGGCCTCGGGCACGTCCAGCCGGGGCAGGTCCATGCCCCGCTTGCCGGGGACGGAGCGCTCGAAGATCAGGGGTTCACGCTGACGAAGGAACATGGCCATCTCCTCAGACGGTGGCGGGGACGCGGGCGAGGGTTTCGACGAGGCTCTCGATCATCGAGCGGCTGTGCAGCTCCGTGGCGCACCAGAGGATGCAGCCCTGGTACTCGGGGTAGTAGCGACCCAGGTCCAGGCCCGGGAGCAGGCTCTCCTGGAGGCAGGCGGCCTCCAGGGCCGAGTAGTCCCCGCGGTAGCGCAGCACGAACTCGTTGAAGAAGGGCTGGTCCTCCACCGCTTCCATCTCCGGCAGTTCCAGCATCCGCTGCCGCAGGAACTGGGCCTTGGCGGCATTCTGCGCCGCGAGCCCCTTCAGGCCGTCGGGGCCGGCCAGCTGCATGAAGATGTTGGCGCGCAGGGTCACCAGGCCCTGGTTCGAGCAGATGTTGCTCGTGGCCTTGTCCCGGCGGATGTGCTGCTCGCGGGCCGTGAGGGTCAGGACGTAGCCGAGCCGCTCCTGGAGGTCCTTGGCCTGCCCCACCACCCGGCCCGGGAGCTCCCGCTTGTGGGCGTCCCTCACCGCCAGGAAGCCCAGGAAGGGGCCGCCGAAGCTGGGCTTGTTGCCCAGGCTCATGGCCTCCCCGCAGGCCATGTCCGCTCCCACCCGGCCCGGTGCCTCCAGCCAGCCGAAGGCGAAGGCCTCCTGGGTGACGCTCACCAGCAGGGCGCCCGCGGCGTGGATGGGGCCGGCCAGGGCTGCCAGGTCCTCCACGGCGCCCAGGAAGTTGGGATACCCCACCAGCACCGCGGCCACGTCGCCGCTGAGCTTCGCCTGCAGGTCAGCCAGGTCCGTGACGCCATCCTTCAGGGCCACCTCGATCAGGTTGAGCTCCGCATGGGGCGCGAAGTTCGTCTGCAGGACCTCGCGATACAGCGGGTGCAGGCCGCGGCTCACCAGAACGGTGTGGCGCTTCTTGGCCACGCGCACGGCCATGAGGGCGGCTTCCACACAGGACGTCCCGCCGTCGTAGAGGCTGGCGTTGGTGACCTCAAGCCCGGTCAGGTCGCAGATCAGGGTCTGGTACTCGAAGAGGTGCTGCAGGGTGCCCTGGCTGATCTCAGGCTGGTAGGGCGTGTAGGCCGTGAACCACTCCTGGCGGCTCACGAGCGCGTCGATGGCCGAGGGCACGAAGTGGTCGTAAGCCCCGGCCCCGAGGAACTGGGCGCAGAAGCGGGTGTTCCGGTTGGCCATGGCCAGCATCTGCCAGGCCACCTCCTGCTCCGCGGACTGGGTGGGCAGCTCCAGCTCCCGCCGCAGGCGCAGCGGCTCGGGAATGCCCTTCAGCAGGGCCTCGGCGTCCGGCACGCCTATGGCGTCCAGCAGGGCTTGGTCCTCGACGGGGGATGAGGGCAGGTAGCGCATGGCGCCTCCAGGGAAGAACGGTTCAGTGGCTCTCTTCCGCCACGAGCTGCTCGTAGGCGGCGGCGTCCAGGAGCTCGGGGTTCAGCTCGCCCGCGAGGCGGATCTTGATGAGCCAGCCCTTGCCGAAGGCGTCCTCGTTGATGTACTCCGGGTGGGCCTCCAGCTCGCTGTTCAGCTCGATGACCTCGCCCGCGGACGGCAGGAAGATCTCCGCGACGGTCTTCACGGACTCCACCGTGCCGAACTCTTCGCCGGCTCCGAAGCTCTCGCCGACCTCGGGCAGGTCCACGAAGACCACGTCGCCCATGGCCTCCTGGGCGTAGCTGGTGATGCCCACCAGGGCGGTCCCGTCCCCCAGGGGCCGGAGGAACTCGTGGTTCCGCGTGTACTTCGTGTCAGCCGGATACATGGTGACCTCCATCGTTGGCCGGGCCGGCTTCGTGGCCGGCCGTGGGTTGGGGGGACTACTTCGCTCGCTTGTAGAAGGGGGTGGCCACGACCTCGGCCTCGCAGGCCTTGCCGCGGATCTCGATCTGGATGCGGGTGCCGACCTCGGCGGCGGCCAGGGGCACGTAGCAGAGCCCCAGGTTCACGCCGCAGGTGGTGCTGGGGGCGCCGCTGGTGACGTAGCCGGCCACCTGACCGTCCACCAGCACGTTCATGTGGTCCCGGGCAATGTCCCGCTTCTCCAGCATCCGGAAGCCGACCAGCTTGCGGGTCAGGCCCCGGGCCTTAGCCAGCAGCAGCTCGTCCCGACCCAGGAAGTAGCCCTTCTGCAGCTTGATGATCCAGCCCAGGTCGGCCTCCAGGGCGTTGGTGGTGTCGTCGATCTCGTGGCCGTAGAGGGCCATCTTGGCTTCCAGGCGCAGGGTGTTCCGGCAGCCCAGGCCCGTCGGCAGCAGACCCAGGGGCTGGCCCTGCGCCACCACGGCGTTCCAGACCGATTCCGTGCTGGCGGCGGGGCAGTAGATCTCGTAGCCGTCCTCCCCGGTGTAGCCCGTGCGGGAGATCATGACCGGCAGCCCCTGGAACTTCCCGAAGGCGAACCAGTAGTACTTGATCTCGGCGAGGTCGATGTCCACCAGGGGCTGCAGCACCTCCAGCGAGAGCGGGCCCTGGAGGGCGATCTGCCCCGTGGCGTCGCTCTCGTTGGTCACGGTGACCTGCCAGGCGGCCGCGTGCTCCAGCACCCAGGCGAAGTCCTTCTCGATGTTGGAGGCGTTCACCACCAGCAGGAACTCGTCGTCGCTGATCTTGTGGAGCAGCAGGTCGTCCACGAAGGTGCCGTTCTCGTAGAGGAAGGCGGTGTAGTGGATCTGGCCCTTGGCGAGGCGGGCCACGGCGTTCGGCGTGAGCCAGTCGAGGAAGGCCATGGCCTGGGGCCCCCGGACCCGGAGCTCCCCCATGTGGCTCACGTCGAAGAGGCCGACCTTGGTGCGCACGGCGAGGTGCTCCGCGAGGATGCCCTGCGGATACTGGACCGGCATGTCCCAGCCGCCGAAATCGACCATCTTGGCGCCGAGGGCCCGGTGGGCCGCGTTCAGGGGGGTCTGCTTCAGGTCGGACATGGGGGCTCCGTGGGAAGGGATCGGATCAGGGGTCCTACTCGGGGATGGGGAAGTGGCTGGTGAGCTCAAACACCTCGCGCTGGACCTGGGCCACGGCGGCCGCGTCGGCGCGGTTCCGGAGGGCGGTGTCGATCCACCCGGCGATGCGCTCCATCTCGGGCTCCTTCATGCCCCGGGTCGTCACCGCGGGCGCGCCGAGCCGGATGCCCGAGGGCTTCATGGGCGGGTTGGGATCGAAGGGGATCCCGTTCTTGTTCACCGTGATGCCGGCGTGGTCGAGGGTCTTCTCGGCCTCGTTGCCCATGATGCCCTGCCCGAACACGTCCACCAGGAGCAGGTGGTTGTCCGTGCCGCCGGAGACCACGCGCCAGCCCTTCCGGGTCAGGGCGGAGGCCAGGCAGGAGGCGTTGCGCAGCACCTGCTCCTGGTAGGTCTTGAACTCGGCTCGCAAAGCTTCCCCGAAGGCCACCCCCTTTGCAGCAATCACGTGCATCAGAGGCCCCCCCTGGACTCCGGGGAAGAGGGCACGATCCAGTTCCTTGGCGTACTTCTCCTTGCAGAGAACCAACCCGCCCCGGGGGCCCCGGAGGGTCTTGTGGGTGGTCGAGGTGACGAAGTCGGCGTGGGGCACGGGGCTGGGGTGCAGGCCCGTGGCCACCAGACCCGCGATGTGGGCCATATCCACCATCACCAGGGCACCCACCTCGTCCGCGATGGCGCGGAAGGCCGCGAAGTCGAAGATCCGGGGATAGGCCGAGGCCCCCACCACGATCATGCGGGGCTTGTGCTCCAGAGCCAGGCGCCGGACCTCGTCCATGTCCACCCGCTCGGTCTCCCGGCTCACGTGGTAGCCGATGAACTTGTAGAGCAGCCCGGAGCTGTTGAGCGGGTGCCCGTGGGTGAGGTGGCCGCCATGGGCCAGGTCGAGGCCCAGCACCGTGTCGCCGGGCTTCAGCACCGTGAAGTAGACCGCCATGTTGGCCTGGGCGCCGCTGTGGGGCTGCACGTTGGCGTGCTCGGCCCCGAACAGCTCCCTGGCGCGGGCGCGGGCCAGGTCCTCGACCCGGTCCATGTTCACGCAGCCGCCGTAGTAGCGCCGGCCCGGATAGCCTTCTGCGTACTTGTTCGCGAAGTGGGTGCCCATGGCCTGGAGGACCGGCAGGGAGGCGTAGTTCTCGGAGGCGATCAGCTCCAGGTTCTGGCGCTGGCGCACGACCTCCAGCTCCAGGGCCTCGGCGATGGCGGGGTCGGCCTGACTTAGTGCCTGGGGGATGCTCATCACAAAGCCTTTCTGCATGGGGCGGCAGCGGAGGTGGATCCTATCCTTGCCGGTGACTTGGGGGGGTCTGCCATGGGACGATTGCGACGTTAGGGTTGAGTTTGAGAAGAATAGATGAATACCAAAAGACGGATTATTCGATTTAGTGATTGATTTTGGTGTTCACTGTTGCCAGCAGCCCGCCCCGCCCTCCTGGGCCTCTGGACCTGAGGCTGCACCGGCCTGAAGAGGGCTGGCCGGGAAGGTCAGGCAGGCGCCTTGGCCAGCCAGCTGCCCACAGCGGCCAGGGTGGTCTCGATGCCGGTCCTGAGGGTGGGCTCCAGGACCGGGGCCCAGAAGGGCGAGTGCGGCCCGGGCAGCTGGGCCAGGGTGCCCTCCTGCGTGGCCTGGTCGTATCTCTCGGGAGAGCAGCCCCCCACGAACCAGTAGGTGTAGGGCGCGTTCCAGGCTTTCCCGTAGCGGCTGAAGTCCTCGCTGGCCCCCAGGGCCTGGGCTTCCACCAGCTGCGCCCCGAACTGCGCCCGGAAGGCCTCGCCGACCTGCCGCGTCACGTCCGCATCGTTCACGGTGAGGGGGAAGCTGCTGAGGTCCGTGAACTCCGGGTCCCGGGGCGCGTTCGAGGCCTGGGCCTCGGCGATGCAGACCCGCCGGATGGCCGCCAGCACATGGTCCCGGACCGCCGGGTCCGTGTTGCGGACATTCAGCTTGAGGACGGCCTCGGCGGGAATGATGTTCTCGGCCACTCCCGCGTGGAACTCGCCGACCGTGATCACGGACGAGGCCAGGGGCGAGACCTCCCGTGCCACGATGCCCTGGAGTCGGACCACAGCGGAGGCCGCCATGAGGATCGGGTCGATCGCGTTCTGCGGGAGGCCGCCATGGCCGCCCTTGCCGAAGAAACGGACCTGCAGGCTGTCCCCGGCCGTGAGGATCTGACCCGCCCGGACCCCGACCACGCCCGCCCGGTAGTTCATGAGGTGCTGCCCGAGGATGACATCAGGCCGGGGAAAGCGAGCCACCAGCCCATCGTCGAGCATCTTCTGGGACCCTTCCCCGGTCTCTTCCGCGGGCTGGAAGAGGACCATGACGGTGCCCTCCCAGGCCTCGCGCGCACCGGCCAGGACCGTCGAGGCGGCCAGGAGCCAGGAGACATGCATGTCATGGCCGCAGGCGTGGGACACGGGGACCGTCTCGCCCTTCGCGTTGACGCCCTTGCAGGTGCTGGCGTAGGGAACCCCGGTGGCCTCCTGGATCGGCAGGGCGTCCAGGTCCGCGCGCAGGAGCACGGTGGGTCCTTCGCCATTCCTCAGCAGGCCGACGACGCCCGTCCCGCCCACCTGCTCCGTGACCTCGAAGCCGGCTTCCCGGAGTTGGCCGGCCACGACACCGGCGGTCCTGACTTCCTGGTGGGAGAGCTCCGGGTGGTTGTGGAGATCCTTGTAGACGCTCTCAGCCAGGGGCAGGATCCGGTCGATCCCCGCGGTCAGCCGATTCACAAACGTAGTCATGCAGTTCCTCCATCGAGGTTGTTTCAGTCGGATGGCGACGGCTAGCTCAGCCGTGGGCTCCCTCGGCGAGCCAGGCGCCGAGCGCGGCCAGGCCCCCCTCGATGCCGGTTCTCAGCGTGGGTTCCAGGGCGGGTGCCCAGTAGGGGGAGTGCGGTCCCGGCAGCTGGGCCGTCGTGCCCTCCGCCAGGGCCCGGTCGTAGACGTCGAGCGCGGTGCCGCCGACGAACCAGAAGGCGTAGGGGGCCTTCCAGGCCGTGCCGAAGCGGCTGAAGTCCTCGCTCCCCCCCAGCGGCTGCATCTCGAAGACCCGGTCCCCGAAGGGGGCGCGAAAGGCCTCCGCGACTTTCTGGACCACCCCCGCATCGTTGCTGGTGAGGGGGAACTGGCTGATCAGCTCGAAGGCCGGCTCCTGCGGGGCATTGGACGCCTGGGCCTCCGCGATGCAGATGCGCCGGATGGAGGCCAGGACCCGCTCCCGCGTCGCCGCGTCCGTGTTGCGGACGTTCAGCGTGATGGTGGCCTCGGCGGGGATGATGTTCTCGGCCGTGCCCGCGTGGAACTCGCCGATGGTGATGACCGTCGAGACCAGGGGGGAGACCTCGCGGGCCACGATGCCCTGGAGTCGGACCACGGCATTGGCGGCCATGAGGATCGGATCGATGGCGTTCTGGGGCAGGCCGCCATGGCCGCCCTTGCCGAAGAACGTGACCTTGTAGCTGTCCGCCGCCGCGCAGAGCAGCCCGGCCCGGAGGCCGATCGCCCCGGCCCGGTAGTTCAGGAGGTGCTGCCCCAGGACCACCTCCGGCCGGGGAAACCGCTCCGTGAGCCCATCGTCGAGCATCGCCTGGGAACCGGCACCGATCTCCTCGGCCGGCTGGAAGAGCAGCAGCAGCGTGCCCTTCCAGGCGTCGCACGCCCCGGCCAGGACCGTCGCGGTGCCCAGGAGCCAGGCCGTATGGAGGTCATGGCCGCAGGCATGGGAGACGGGCACCCTCTCGCCCTTGGCGTTGGCGGCTTCCCGGGTGCTGGCGTAGGGCAGCCCGGTGAGCTCCCGGATGGGGAGGGCGTCCATGTCCGCCCGCATGGCCACCGTTGGGCCCGGGCCGTTGCGCAGGAGGCCCACGACCCCCGTGCCGCCCACCTTCTCCGTGACCTCGAACCCGGCCTCCCGGAGCTTGCGGGCCACGATCCCCGCGGTGCGGGTCTCCTGGAAGGACAGCTCGGGGTTGCGGTGGAGGTCCTGGTAGATGGCCTCGACCGTGGGGAGGATCGAATCAATCTCGGTGGACAGCGACTGGACGAAGTGGCTCATGGCCATGCTCCCTGCTCGAAGTCGGGGTTAACGGGGATCCAGGAAGCTAGAACTTCAGGCGGAGCCCCGCCGCGGCGGTCTCGTTCGAGTGGAAGGGCAGCCCGAAATTGGGCCCGCCCTTGGCGTAGACGCCCATGTAGGCTGCGTAGACATCAAGCCGCCTGGTGAGCTTGTAGTCGAGGATCCCGGAGGAGTAGGTGGTGTTGCCGGCGCTCTTGCCCGAGAGCGTCGCGGGCGCGCCGGAGTAGTCGTCCTGCTTCACGTAGTAGCAGCCCAGGAAGAGCGTCAGCTTGTTCGTGAAGTCATAGTTGCCACCGCCCCAGGAGACGTGCAGCTTCTTGGTGCCGGTGGCGTAGGGAGCGGCGTTCCAGCTGCCGACCACCTGGCCGAAGAGGCTGGTCAGGGCCTTGTCCTGGTCGGGATGGCTGGGGTTCTTGTAGCTCATCTCCTCGTAGCCGGCCTTCAGGGTCAGCGGGCCGACGGAATACTTCGCGGCGACCATGTAGGCGGACGTGTCGAAGGCGGAGCAGGAGATGGTCCCGAGCGCCTGGGTCCCGCCGGGGTTCGACACACTGAAGGCATCCTTGAAGCCGACGTAGCTGGCCTGGATGCCGAAGGCGCCATGCTCATAGCCGAGGTTCAGCTGGTAGCCCGTCTGGGCGCTGCTGGCTCCCGCGACACCGCCGAACTTGTAGAGGGCGCCCGCGTTCCAGTCCCCGACCTTCACCTTGTATTTGACGCTGCTGTCCACGCGGGAGTTGTCGGTGGCCCCGCCGCCACCGTAGGACCCGGAGAAGCCCAGGGGGCTGAACACCAGGGCGGTGAGCAGGGGGTCGTAGGGCACGAGGATATCGATCATGAGGCTGTTGTTGCGCCCGAAGGTCAGCGTGCCGTACTTGTCCGAGGCAAGGCCCACGTAGCTGGCGCGGTTGAAGAGCTGGCCGTCGACCGAGGAGTCCCCCGCCCAGTTGGGCCCGGTGAGCCGGTTCTGGGAGAGCCCCAGCGCCGAGTTGCCGGTGGTCCCGGCGTTGATCACGAACCCCGACTCCAGGACCAGGATGGCCTTCCAGTCCTCGGAGACCTTGAAGCTGCCCGCGATGCCCCAGCGGGACATGGAGAGGCCCCCGCTGATCATGCCCGTGGCGCGGGCCTTGCCGAACACGACCACGGGAGCCGTGTCGCAGACCAGGTTGGGATCGAAGTTGAGGCTGTGGGAGGTGGTGCCGACGCCGACGTCGATGGTGGCATACACGCCGACGTTGAGGTTGTCGGAGCCGAGGGAGAGCTCCTTGGCTGGGGTCTGGGCCAGCGCGGGCAGGCCGGCGCAGAGGGCCAGGACGGAGAGGGCGGAGCGGTTCATGGGGGTCTCCAGAAAAGAGAAAGGGGGGGGGTGTTTCAGCTTTCAGGCGAAGCGACTACTTCTTCAGGCTCGGAGCCAGGAAGAAGGACACAGCCGAGGCCGTGACGGCGGCGACGAGGCCGAAGCCGATGCTGTACTGGGCCGCGAGGTGGATGCTCTTGGTGCTCTGCAGCACCGCGCCGAAGATGGCCAGGTGGATGGCGATGCCGAAGGCGCCGCCCAGGGAGCTGCCCATCTTGAAGATGCCGCCCGCCAGGGCCGCCTTCTCCGCGGGGGCTTCCCCGATGGCCACGGTCGTGGCCGGCGTCATGAAGAGGCCGAGGCCCACGCCCAGGAAGGAGAGGCCGATGAACACGAGCGAGAAATAGACGGCGTTGCTCAGCACGAACGTGAGGGACAGGGGCACAACCAGGCCGATGAGGCACAGGCCGCCGAGCACCATGGGGAAGCGGGGGCCCATGCGCTGGCCGACCTTCTCGCCGACCCGCATGAGGGTGAGCACCGCCGTGGCATAGCCGAGCGTCAGCAGGCTGCCTTGCATGGCCGTCAGGCCCCGGCCCTTCTGGAGGTAGATCATGATCACCACCAGCACGCCCAGGAGCGAGTTGACAAACAGGTTGGCGATCACGGTGCCGGTGTAGGCGCGGCGGTTGAACAGCGACAGGTCCGCGATGGGTGAGGCGTGGCGCTTCTCGTTGGGGATGAAGACCGCCAGCATCACGCCGAAGAGCGCCAGGCAGCCGAGGGAGGTCGCGCTGCTCCAGCCCCATGCCTTGCCCTTGCTGATGAAGAGGTTCAGGGCCAGGAGGCCGATGATGAGGGCCGAGAAGCCGATCAGGTCGAAGGGGCGCTTCCCGGTGCTCACAGCCTTCCGCTCAGGCGCATTTCGCAGGAGGACGAAGGAGACCAGGATGCAGGGCACGGCCAGCAGGAAGGCCCAGCGCCAGCCCACATGGGTGGCCATGACGCCGCCGAAGAGGCTGGAGAAGCTGGCGCAGCCGGCGGTGGACAGGGACCAGTAGGTGATGGCCCGGGGGCGGTCCTCATCGTTGTAGTAGACCTTCACCAGGCCCAGGGTGGCGGGCATGACGATGGCTGCGGAGAGACCCAGGAAGAAGCGGCCAGCCACCAGGGGCCAGATGCTGGGCGCCAGACCGCAGAGGAGCGCACCGATCAGGCCGAGGGCGAGGCCGACCCGGGTCAGGCGCATCCGCCCGAACTGGTCGGCGAGGCCGCCCATGGGCATCATGCAGATGCCGGCCGTCAGACCGGCCATGCTGACCGCCAGGGAGAGGTTGGGGTCAGCCACGCCCAGGGCCAGGCCCAGATCCCGGGCGATGCTCGGCACCAGGGGGTTCATCGACAGGGCGAACAGCCAGTAGATGGACACGCCGATGCACATGCCAAACAGAACGCTGGGCGGACACTTGTAGGGCGTGGTCGGCGCGGCACCGAGCGGGGCAGGAGCGCTGCTCATTGTTGACTCCTTAGTATTCTATTTGGGCCAGACCGAGTCCGGACGAGGGAGACGCCCGGAGTGGACGCGGTCCAGGTCGACCGGGGCCCGAGGGGGAGGAAAATCCGTAAAAGACCTGTGGAGCGGTATTGAGGTGTTGGTAATCGTTGTGGGAAGTCTGCAGAATCCAAATGAACCAAAAAAGGCAGTTTTTTTGGTAGGCTGAACACCAAAAGTGTTCAACAACACCCGCGGAGGATCCGTGAAACTCCATCAGCTCCAGGCCTTCATGGCCGCCGTGGAAACCGGCAGCATCCGGGGCGCGGCCCGCAAGATGAACCTGTCCCAGTCGGCCCTCACCAAGGCCCTCCGGGAGCTGGAACTGGACCTGGACGCATCCCTGATCCATCGCAGCGTCCGTGGCATCCAGCTCACCGACGACGGCGCCCGCCTGCTGGCGCGCGCCAAGCTGATCGTCCGGCAGGCGGACCTGGCCCGCAGCGAGATCCGGCAGATGCAGGGGGTGGACGAGGGCTCCGTCTCCGTGGGCGTGACGCCGCTGATGGCCCTCACCGTGCTGCCCCATGCGGTGGCGGCCTTCCGCAAGACCTACAAGAACGTCCGGCTGCATGTGGTGGAGGGGCTGGAAGGCATCACCATCCCCGGCATCCGGCAGGGCAAGCTGGACTTCGGGATCATGATCATCGCCGGCGACCACGTGGGTGAGGACCTGACCTTCGAGCGCTGGTTCCGGGCCACGAACGCCGTGGTCATGCGCGAGAGCCACCCGCTGGCCCAGGCGAAAAAGCTTCGCGAGCTGGTGGACCTGGAGTGGCTCGCCACGAGCTTCGGAACCCACGGCCTCGGGACCAAGCTCATCGGCTACTTCAACGATGCCGGGCTGACCCCACCCGAGCGCCTGCTCCGCTGCGAGTCGGTCCTCTCGGCCCTGGCCATCGTCCGGAACTCCGACGTGGTGACCTTCATGCCGAGAGGCCTCCTGGACTGCCCGGAGACCAAGGGGATCCGTGCCGTCGACCTCAGCTCAGCCCCGCCCGACAGCTCCATCGGCATCATCACGAGATCCGACGTCCCCCTCTCGCCGGTGGCCAAGGCCTTCGCGGAGGTCATGAAAGACAAGACCGCCCGCTGGTGCGCCTCGGCGGCGGGCAGGAGGAGCTGCTCGGGGCACTTCCTCTAGAGGGAAGCGGAGGCTGAAAACAACAGCGCCTGGCGACGAGCCAGGCGCTGTTGTTTTCAGAGGAAGGGAACTGAGTGCCAGAGGCAACCCGCCCGGTTGGCCCCCAGTCCCTCAGGGCATGCCGATGAGGTCGTGGGCCACGCACTGGGGCTTGGCCGTGGCCATGGTCTTCACGTAGTCCAGGACCTTCACGCGGTAGGCGTCGGGGGTGTCTGTGAACTGGAGCTCAGCCTGCACCAGCCCCGACTGGGCCGCCTCGGCGCTGTCCACGCGGATGACCCTGGCCCCGGTGGAGCCCATGGACAGGGCCTGACTGACCAGCTCCAGGCCCTCGAGCCGGGAGTCGTCCACCAGGCCGCCGACGAAGGCCCGGGGGACCTGGATGCGGCAGCCGTCGGGGCCGAGGTTCAGCACGGTGACGTTGTCGTAGGACTGGCCGGCGAACTGGAAGCGGGCGCGGCACTCGCGCTTGACGAAGACTCGGGTCTTGCTGGGGATGCTCATCGGAAACTCCTGGGGTTGGCGGATGGCCAGTGGTGGGAAGGGTTCTTGGCGGGTCGGGTGTGCCGACAGCAGTTAGTTTCGGTCGCCCGATCCACCGGAGCCAACGGAATGAACTGATACTTGAGATCGAAATGTTTGATGGGGAGCCCCGTGGACACTCGCACGCTACTGACCTTCAGCACGGCCGCCCGCACCCTGAGCTTCACCAAGGCCGCAGCCACCCTCGGCTACGCGCAGTCGAGCGTGACCTCCCAGATGAAGACGCTGGAGGAGCAGCTGGGCTACCCGCTCTTCAACCGCGTGGGGAACCACCTGCAGCTCACGGAGCCCGGCCACCGGTTCCTGGTCTACGCGGAGCGCATCCTGGCGCTGACGGAAGAGGCCCTGACCGCCACCGAAGGCGAGTCGGAGGTGGGCACCGTGCGCTTCACGGCCCCGGAGTCCATCTGCACCTACCTGCTGCCGCCGGTGCTCAAGGCCTTCAACGCCGAGTTCCCCAAGGTCCGCATGCAGTTCGTGCCCGGCTACGCCCGGGACTTCAAGCGCCTGGTTCTGGAAGGAGCCATCGACTGCGCCGTCGTGCTGGAGGAGCCCTTCCCTTCCAAGACCCTGGCGGTAGAGAAGCTGCGGGACGAGGAGATCCTGATCCTGGCGGCCCCCACCCACCGCCTGGCCTCCGCCCAGGGCATCACGGCCCAGGACCTGGTGGGCGAGTCCGTGCTGCTCAAGGCCCTCGGTTGCAGCTATCGCAACCACTTCGAGCGGCAGCTCCTCGCGGCGGGAGCCCACGCGGGCAGCGGCCTGGAGTTCCAGACCGTGGAGACCATCAAGCGCTGCGTGGAAGTGGGCCTCGGCGTCGCCCCCCTGCCCCGGATGGCGGTGGCGGAGGACCTCCGCTCGGGCCGGATCGTGTCCCTGCCCTGGCGGGGCGAGCCCATCCGGATCTCGACCTTCCTGGTGTGGAACCCCCAGCGCCACCTGGGCTCCGCCGAGAGTGCCTTCCTGCAGCATGTGCGGAGGATGATCGGCGGCGCCCTCTAGCCGCGGCAACCAGTTCCCGCTGGCCCCGCCCGGCTCAGAACCGCTCAGCCCTGAGCTGCTCGAGGCGGCGGCGGAGCTCGTCGCGGCCCGCCCGGAAGCGCGCCCGCAGGTCGTCGGCGGTGAGGCTGGGATCATCACTGGCGGGATCGGGGATGGGCCAGTGCAGGCGCTCGGCCTTGCCCAGGATGAGCGGGCACACCTCCTCGGCGCAGAGGGTGATCACCAGGTCCACGGTGGCGGGATCGATGTCCTGGACGCTCTTGGAGGTGTGGGTGCTGGCGTCGATGCCCTGCTCCGCCAGGACCTCGATGGCATAGGGGTTCACGTGGCTGGGGCGGCTGCCGGCGCTCTGGATCCGCAGACCGGGGAAGAGCTGCCGGGCGATGCCCTCGCCCATCTGGGAGCGGGCGCTGTTGGCGACGCAGAGGAACAGGATGGAGCGGGTCATGGGGCGCCTCTTCTCTTGTCGGGCTCAACCGCCGGGCAGCAGGTGGTTCCTGAAACATCCTCAGGGCTGCCCGGGTACCACCTGGCCTTGAGCCAGAACGCCACCCCCACCAGGCTGATCAGCACGGGCACCTCCACGAGCGGGCCGATGACCGCCGCGAAGGCCGCCCCGTGGGCGATGCCGAAGGTGGCCACGGCCACGGCGATGGCCAGCTCGAAGTTGTTGCTGGCGGCCGTGAAGCTGAGCGTGGCGCTCTGCGGGTAGGAGGCCCCGGCCTGCTTCGACAGCCAGAAGCTCACGAAGAACATCACCACGAAGTAGATGAGCAGCGGCACCGCGATGCGGAGGACGTCCAGGGGCAGCTTCACGATGGTGTCGCCCTTGAGGCTGAACATCACCACGATGGTGAAGAGCAGCGCGATGAGGGTGAGTGGGCTGATCCTCGGCACGAAGACCCGGTGATACCAGTCCAGGCCCTTGAGCCTGCCCAGCGTGAAGCGGGTCAGGAACCCCGCGAGGAAGGGAATGCCCAGGTAGATGAACACGCTCTCGGCGATCTGCCCGATGGTGATGTGGACCACGGCCCCCTGCAGGCCCAATTTCGCCGGCAGCACCGTGGCGAAGAACCAGGCGTAGACGCTGAAGAACAGCACCTGGAAGATCGAGTTGAAGGCCACCAGCCCGGCGCAGTATTCCGTGTCGCCCTTGGCCAGGTCGTTCCACACGATCACCATCGCGATGCAGCGGGCCAGGCCGATGAGGATCAGGCCCAGCATGTATTCGGGCCTGTCCCGCAGGAAGAGGACCGCCAGGCCGAACATGAGCAGGGGCCCGATCACCCAGTTCTGGAGCAGGGACAGGCCCAGCACCTTCTTGTTCTGGAAGACCAGGTGCAGCTCCTCGTACTTCACCTTGGCCAGGGGCGGATACATCATGACGATGAGGCCCACGGCCAGGGGCACGCTGGTGGTGCCGACATTCCAGGCGTTGATGGCCCGGTTGAACCCGGGCACGGCGAAGCCCAGCAGGACCCCCAGGCCCATGGCCAGGAAGATCCACAGGGTGAGGTACCGGTCCAGGAAGGAGAGCCGTTTCGAATCGCTCATGGGAACCTCAGGCTCGCCTGGTGGCGGAGATGATCATGCTGGTGATGTAGTCCGACGGCTTCGTGCCCGCCGGAAGCAGACCCAGCAGGTGGTCGATGAGGGGGTCGTCCCCGGGCAGCATCGCCTCGATGGCCTCGCCCTTGGGGGTGAAGGCCCGGTCCACGAGGCCCGCGGCGGCCACCATGGCCTGCAGGTCCGCCAGGAGAGGGGCGCCCGCGATGCAGCCCACCAGGGCCATGACGCTCTCCTGGACAGCCTCGGGCAGGGGCCGCAGCAGCACCATGTCCGAGATGGACACCCGCCCCCCGGGCTTCAGCACCCGGGCGATCTCCCGCCAGACCCGGGGCTGGTCCGGGCTCAGGTTCAGCACGCAGTTGGAGAGCACCACGTCCACCGAGGCGTCCGGCAGGGGGATGGCCTCGATCTGGCCCTGGTGGAAGGTTACGTTGCCCAGGCCCGTGCGGCGCTTGAACTCAGCGGCATTGTGCCGGGCCTTGGCCAGCATCTCCCGCGTCATGTCCACGCCATGCACGTGGCCCTCGGCCCCGACCCGCTGGGCGGCCAGGAAGGCGTCCATGCCGGCCCCGCTGCCGAGGTCCAGCACGACCTCCCCGGGCTGCAGCTCCGCCAGGGCCGTGGGGTTGCCGCAGGAGAGGCCGAGGTTGGCCCCTTCCGGCAGCGAGGCCAGCTCCGCCTCGGAGTAGCCGACGCCGTGGGCGACCTCCCCGGACCGGCCGCCCCCACAGCAGCTCGACTGGGGGCCGCAGCAACCGCCAATGCTGGCGATCTGGCCATAGGCGTCCTGGATCTTGCGGTGGGTGGGGTGAGTGGTGGGTTCCATGGGTGCTCCTAGAGGCAGTTGGGGTCCTTGCAGCCGCCACCACCCGCACAGCAGTCCTGCCAGAGGTATTCCGTCAGGGCCTTGAGCTGCTCGAAGCGGGCCGCGTAGCGGATGGTGGTGCCCTGCCGGGTGGCGCTCAGGAGTCCGGCCTCGGTCAGCTCACCCAGGTGATGGCTCAGGGTCGACGCCGCCAGGTCGAGCTGGGTCTGGATCTGGCCGGCCGGGGTCCCTTCCCGCGCTCCCTGGACCACGGCCCGGAGGACCCGGAGCCGGCCCTGGTGGGCCAGCGCCTTGAGTTGCTTGGTGACGTGGGCGAGGGTGGGATCGGCGGAGGTCATGGGAGCATTATTCTATATTACCTGAATATTGAAAACTAGCCCGCCGTCAATGGCCAACCCGGGCCGCTCCAGCCCAGGTCCTTCGACCCGCCCCGATTCAGTTATAGGCGACCTTGACCTCGGGGGCCTCGTCGGCGGGATAGCGGGCGAAGGAGCCGCACCGCTCCCGGACGGCCCGGAAGCACTTGCCTCCGCCGCACCCCTGATAGCGCCCGCAGATGATGATGCCGATCTTGGCCATGGCTGCCTCCCTTCCCCGGTGGGGTGGACGGATGGTTCGCAGGAAGGGCTCAACCCGAATTCACCCACCTTGGGCCCACCTGGACCGCGCCGATTCCGGCCTAACGATACGCCTGCGGCCTCCGCCGAAAAATCAGACGGTCTGTGCCAGCCCACTGGAACCCGGCTGGAATGGGCCTCTCACCCCCGGATCAGCTGGCGCCGAAGCTCGGGGGCATCTGGGCGGCGACGACCTCGCCCCGGGCCGTGGGCTTGCCTCCGGACAGCACGGTGACCTCCACGACCACCTTGCGGCCCCGGATCTCCTTCACGCGGCCCCGGAGCTCGATCTCCGTATCGATGGGGGTCGGCGCCAGGTAGTCCACGTGCAGGGAGGCCGTGACGAAGCGGAAGGGCGGCAGGCTGTCCAGGGGCCGGTCCTCGTGCCGGTACATGGCGGCGGCGGCGGTGCCGGTGCTGTGGCAGTCCACCAGGGAGGCGATGAGGCCGCCGTAGACGAAGCCGGGGATGGCGGTGTGCTCCGGCCGGGGCATGTAGCGGGTCACGGACTCCTCGCCCTCCCACACCGTGCGGATCTGGTGGCCCAGCTCATTGAGGCGCCCGCACCCGTAGCAGTGGGCGACGTTTTCGGGATAGTGATCCTGGAAAACCGGGCTGGTCATGAGACCTCCGAGGGATTAATTTAGGTTGATTACATTAAGTTTAACTGCAACAGGCAAGGAGAGCCACCGGGACTATTCGCCGTCCTCGTGTTCCATGGCCGCCTCGCAGGCCAGGGCCACGGTGTGGGTGCCCTTCCACATGGCGTAGCGGCGATAGCCGCCGGAGAGATTGCGCACCCGGAAGCCATGCTGCGTCAGCAGGCGCGCCGCGATGTAGCCCCGCAGGCCCACCTGACAGAAGACAAGGTATTCGCTCTCCTTCGGCAGTGCGGCGAGACGCCCCCGCAGCTCATCCACGGGCAGACAGACGGAGCCCGGGATGGTGCCCTGGGCATGCTCCTGGGGCGTCCGGACATCCACCAGGAGCTGACCCTCGCCCAGGCTGGCGAGCTCCTCCGGCTCCCACAGGCGCAGGTCCCCCCGGAGCACGTTCGAGGCGACGAAGCCGGCCATGTTCACGGCATCCTTGGCGCTGCCGAAGGGCGGCGCGTAGCAGAGCTCCAGGTCCTCCAGGTCGAAGACCGTGAGGCCCGCCCGCTGGGCCACGGCGAGGACGTCGATGCGCTTGTCGACGCCAGCCACGCCCACGGCCTGGGCCCCGAGGATCCGCCCGTCCCCCGGCGCGAAGAGCAGCTTCAGCGTGATGGGATGGGCGCCGGGGTAGTAGGTGGCGTGGTCGGCGGGGTGCACGTAGATGCGCTGGTAAGGCAGCCCTTTGCGCTGCAGGGCGGCCTCCGAGAGTCCGGTCATGGCGAAGGTGAGGTCGAAGACCTTGCAGATGGCCGTGCCCTGGGTGGCCTTGTAGCGGCTGTCCCGCCCCAGGACCACCTCCGCGGCAATGCGCCCCTGGCGGTTGGCCGGGCCCGCCAGCGGGATCAGCGACTGCTCGCCGCTGACGAAGTCGCGGACCTCCACCGCGTCGCCCACGGCATAGATGTGGGGCTGGCTCGTGCGCATCCGGTCGTCCACGAGGACGCCGCCCGCGGGCCCGAGGGCCAGCCCCGCCTGGCGCGCCAGGCTGACTTCCGGCTTGACCCCCACGCACAGCACGACCAGGTCGCAGGCGATCGCGTCCCCGCTGTCCAGCTCGGCCACCAGCCCTTCCGCCGCTGCGAGGAAGCCCGCCACGGCCCGCCCCAGGCGCAGGTCCACCTGCTGGCGCCGCAGCTCCTCGTGCAGGGGGAAGGTCATCTCGGTGTCGGCCACCCCGAGGACATGGGGAAGCCGCTCCACCAGAGTGACCTCCAGGCCCCGGTGCCGGAACTGCTCGGCCAGCTCCAGGCCGATGTAGCCCGCCCCGACAATGAGGGCCTTGCGGACCGTCGGCTGCGCGGCGACTGCCAGGATGGCGTCCATGTCGCCCATGTTCCGGAGCGTGAAGATGCCCGGCAGGTCGATGCCTGGCACGGGCGGACGGATCGCCTCGGCCCCGGGGCTCAGGATCAGCGCGTCAAAGGGCTCGCGGACCTCCTCTCCGGTCACCAGGTTGCGGGCCGTCACCACCTGGGCTGCGGGGTCGATGGCGAGCACCTCCGTCTGCACCCGCACGTCGATCTCGAAGCGGGCCTTGAGGCTGGCCGGGGTCTGCAGCAGCAGCCGCGCCCGGTCGGTGATGACCCCGCCGATGTGATAGGGCAGGCCACAGTTGGCGAAGGAGACATAGGGCCCGCGCTCGAACACCACGATGCTGGCGGTCTCGGACAGCCGCCGGGCCCGGGCGGCCGCGCTGGCCCCACCGGCGACGCCGCCGACAATCACGATGCGAGGGGCCTGGAGCATGAGGTTCCTTTTCGGGTGCGCGAGAGAGCCTTCAGGGCAGGATCGGGATGGCTGACATTCCTACTTCTTCGTGAGCCACTCACTCAGCTGGGCGCCGGTGCTGAAGGCGCCCACGTGGCGGCGGAGCTCCTTGCCCTTGGCGTTGAGGACCAGCAGCGTGGGGTAGCCCTCCACCTTGAAGCGCATGGCAAGGCCCATGTTCTCAGCCAGGGGACGGCGGTCCTTCGTCTCGGTCAGGAGGGAGACCGGGATGACCTTGCCGAGGGCCTGCTGGGCTTCGGCGCTCGGGAAGATGTTGGTCTTCAGGTACTGGCAGGGCGGGCACCACTCGGCCCAGACATCGACAAAGATCAGCTTGCCCTCCTTGGCGGCCCGCTTCTGCGCGACCGCGAGGTCATACTCCCAGCCCACCGGTGCCGAGGCCAACAGAGGCAGTGCGCTGAGCAGCAGGGCCGAAAGCAGTCGCATGGATTCTCCCTGGCCGACAACGTCTCGTCTCGGCACCCCTCGATTCTAATGTATTCCTGTATAGTTAATAATTGTTTTCTTTTTCGGATTTCCCGAACTGTCGCGCGAAGCTAGGCACGGCCAAGGAGCATTCCAATGACTACCACCCCCAGTCCCTCGGATTTCTGGGACCAGCGCTTCAGCGAGGCCGGCTGGGCCTACGGCACCGCCCCCAATGACTTCCTCCGGGCCGAGGCGGGCCAGCTGCCGCCGGGCCCGGTGCTCTGCCTGGCGGAAGGCGAGGGGCGCAACGCGGTCCATCTGGCGGGTCTGGGGCATCGGGTGGAGGCTGTGGATCAGTCCGAAGCCGGCCTCGCCAAGACCCGGCTGCTGGCCGCCGAGCGTGGGGTCGAGGTGCGGACCACCCGCGCCGACCTCGCGGTGTTCGACCTGGGCCAGAGCCGCTGGCAGGGCATCGTATCCATCTTCGTGCACCTGCCCAGCCCCCTCCGCCAGCGTGTCCACGCCCAGGTGGTGGCCGCCCTGGCGCCGGGAGGGGTCCTGCTCTTCGAGGCCTATGCCCCGGCGCAGCTGAGCCTGGGGACCGGCGGTCCCCGGGAGCTGGCGCTCCTCGGCTCCCTGGCGGAGCTGACCGAGGAGTTCAGCGGCCTCGAGCTGCTGGTCGCCCGGGAGGTGCAGCGGGAGGTCCAGGAGGGGAAGTACCACCGGGGACCGAGCGCGGTCGTCCAGATCGTGGCCCGGAAGCCCGCCCAGGCCACCAAGGGCTGAGGGTCTAGCGCAGCGCCCGGCGCAGCTCCGCGGCGATGGCTTCCGGCGAGACCCCCTGGGGCAGCCTGGCCACCAGGCGGCCATCCGGGGCGATGACGTAGAGCTCGGCGCTGTGGTCCACCGCGTACTGCCCGGAGGCATCCGCCGCCTGCCGGGCGTAGACGACGCCGTAGCGCCGCGCCAGGGCCTCCAGCTCCGCGGGCGATCCGGTCACGCCCCGGAGCTGGGGATGGATGGCGCTCACGTAGGTCTTGAGTGCGACCGGCGTGTCGCGCTCCGGGTCCACGGAGATGAGGATCCCGGCCACCCGCTCCCGCTCCTCGGGCCTGAGCAGCTGGAAGGCGGCGGCCTCATCCATGAGCGCCGTGGGGCAGATCCCCGGGCAGGCGGTGTAGCCGAAGAAGAGCAGCACCACCCTGCCCCGCAGGTCGTGGAGCGCCAGGGGTCCGTCCGCGGACTGGAGGGTGAAGTCGCCACCCGGGGGCAGGCCCGCCGCTCCCGTCGTCCGGCTCAGCGAGTAGAGCCCCAGCAGGACCAGTCCGGCCACGAAGGCCAGCGCAATCAGGCTGCGGCGGGTGGCGGGCACGGCAACACTCAGGCAGGCGAGGCTGAGGCCCGGCGGACCAGGGCC
>Ga0208507_1000233_pt1 | contig 39533 bp, 47 predicted proteins | sample CryBogCBH12Aug01_FD_184626 | JGI IMG/M metagenome (GOLD analysis project Ga0208507, IMG submission 184626) | Freshwater microbial communities from Crystal Bog, Wisconsin, USA - CBH12Aug09.1 (SPAdes) (version 2) | ecosystem: Environmental > Aquatic > Freshwater > Lake | place: Crystal Bog...
AGCGAGGGGTTATGGGGACAGCTGTCCCCAAGCGAGGGGTTATGGGGACAGCTGTCCCCAAGCGAGGGGTTATGGGGACAGCTGTCCCCAAGCGAGGGGCTCCGACGAACGTTCGTCCCCCAAGCTGTCCCCAAAAAATGATAAAAAAATATTTATTATTTATTCACAGTCGAACTCTAACTAAAACATGAGTAAAGTGCGTATTAAGCTCAAGATGACACATCCTCCGGTTATAGCCTCTGAGGCTACAAAGAGTCCTCTAAGTCCTCTAAGTCCTCTAAGTCCTCTAAGTCCTCTAAGTCCTCAAAGTCTTATTGATTTGAGAACATTAAATTTAAATAATAATGATCATCTTGTGGATATTTTAGATAAACTTGTAAAACATATAAGTAGTATTCCTGATTCTAAAAACACATTTCGAGTTAAACAGTTTAAGAAAGCGATTGATTCAATTCAGTCATGTCCTGTCAAAATTCAAAGTGGCATATGGGCAAAGAAGAATCTTGACGGGGTCGGAGATGGAGTTGCTAAGCGTATTGATGAAATTCTTAAAACAGGTACATTAAGCGAGCTTAGTATTGAGCTTGATCCAGCAACAGTTGCAATGAATAATCTAATGACAGTGCATGGTATTGGTACTCAAATGGCAAAACAGCTTTATGCACAAGGTATTACAACAGTTCAAATGCTTATTGATAGAAAGGATATTAGTGAAAGTATGCATCATGATGTACGTGTCGGACTTAAGTGGTATAATGATCTAAATAAGAAAATCCCATACGACGAGGTAGCAATGATAAACACTAAAATCATGCAAGTATTATCATCATTACCAAAATTCAGTAATCTGCGTGTTACTGTATGTGGCTCTCATAGACGAAAGAAGGCATTTTCTGGTGATATTGATGTGTTAATGACTGAATTGCCTCCTGTTAAAGGTATTGAATTGACCGAGATAGTTAAAGTGCTAACTGAAGGTGGTATCATAGTTGATCATTTAACATCAGATGGTAAGAAAAAATTTATGGGTGTATGTTCAATAAATGGCACTGGGCGTCGTATAGATATTCGCCTTGTTAATCATGACGCATATGCTCCAGCATTGTTATACTTTACTGGATCAATGTGGGTAAACAAGCAGATGCGTATTATTGCAATGCAAAGAGGGCTTAAGCTAAATGAATATGCGCTTTTGAGAGGTGATTTGCCATTGCCTGTTTCTAGCGAGGAAGATATATTTAAGCTTCTTGGCATTGTCTATTTAACTCCAGAAGAACGAGAGATTTAGTTGGGGGGGGAGACAGCTTGGAGGACAGCTGTCCTCGGAGCCCCTCGCTTAGTATGTTTTTGTAATATATCTATATTTGTTACTTTGTTATGAATATCTTGAATAAAAATTATATATAAGCATTGGTATAAGTATCGTTTAAACTTTGTTTAAAGAAAGAGAAAAAAGAACAAAAAAAATAAATTAAATCATTACACAAAAGTAATATTTTTAATACTATATAAATGACTACACTAAGTTTAAAACAATATGAATGTCTTAATAAGATATTTTCTGATAATAATGTATGTGTGTCTCATGGAATAGATCATGCAAGAATCGTCATGGAAAATACTTTAAATTGTTGTTTGGCACGGGAAAAAGGATCTCTTTCTTTAGAAGAGATTGGAAATATTTGTATGGCTGGATTTCTACATGATGCAGATGATAGAAAATTCTTTCCAAATAATAAGAATTATGAAAATGCTCGTAAAGTTCTTGCTGTCCCCTGTGGATCTCTTGCCGAGGAACATGCCGAGGAAAAAATCATTAAGATGATTAGTATTGTATCTGCTTCAACAAATAAAGATACACATGATGAAACTCTTGATGAGAGTTATTATTATCCAAGGTATGCTGATAGATTGGAATCTATTGGATATGGAGGAATAGAACGATGTTTCAAATATACAAAAACTACTGGAACCTTATTATATGTTCCAAATAGTACAAAGTTGTGTTTTACGAAAGACGAAATATATAAGGAAATGACAGGGAGATATAATAATTATTCAGGTCACAGCAATTCAATGATTGATCATTATTATGATAAACTTCTTCATATCTGCACATTACCAGATTGGATTCATAATGAATATCTCATTAGTGAATTTGAAAAACGTAGAGATGCTATGTTTGAATTTATAATGTATTTTAGTCAAGTAGTTTCTTCTTCTGGGACATTTACTGACAATGATGTTATTAATTTTTTGTCAAAAGTATATAAACAATAATTGCAATATACAATATACATTACAGAGAGTATCAAAATATGACAAATCTTTCTTATGAACTAACACTTGTTAATAAAGATGTACAAAAAGTGCAACTTCCGGATCTTAGATTTAAAAAGGAATTTCTTGTTGGATTTACTTTTGAAACTTTATGTAATGTCAAGTCATTTAACATCAAAATTGAAGGAAAATCACCTATTTTTAGTTGTGATGAATCATTATTAACAGTGACAAATGAATTTTCACTCAGATATAATCTTTTAAATATTTTTGATTCAAAAAATATTACAGTTTCTGTTTTCAATTCTTCTAATGATAATATGAAGAAGCCGTTGCCAATTCGTCTTAATTTTATATATGAACAAGTAGATGAGAGGATTGTTTATAGTAATACATATTTTTCATTTACAAAAGAAGATATAAATACATTTACTAACGATTTAAAAATGTATTCTGGAAGAGCAACAAGATTTGTTATTACTAAATGCAATAAGATAATATTTAAGACACAATTCACTGCTGTCACGCAAAGTGCTCAAGGTGCTCAAGGTGCTCAAGGTGCTCAAAGCGATCCGATAGTTGAATCTTATGAGTTTGAAGGTGAACAGCAGGTAGAATTTGATATTCCTGATTTTTTTACAGAGAATATTGATTATTATAATATTCAGGTTTTCCCATCAGATAAAGATAATGTCAGGGTTGGTCTTATTGTTTATGGATATTAATGCTAAATACTCTCATACTTGTTATTATTACTTTGTGATAAAGAAATCTCTAAAATAGTCAACAAGGATCCATATCCTCCAATTTTGATATGGATCACTTTGAGAATTACTACTTAGAGTAGAAGACTTATTTAGAGTAGAAGGCAGAAAAGGATTATTAGCATTACTATTACTAGCATTATTAGCATTCTTAATAGGAACACTTAAACCACCAGATTGTTGAATGTTCTTTTCAGAGGAATAAATTTCTGGATATGGTGAGCTATTTAAGGGCTTTTTAGTTTCAGAATTCATATAGGCAAGTTTGTATATATAGAAACTTATTATAATTAATAAAATATACTTAATTACTTGACCACTCTATTATATTATGAATTCTACTGCGACTCCAGTAATTAATATTATTGTAAGAACAAGTGGGCGTCCTAATTATTTTGCAAGATGTATAGATTCTATAAGAGATCAAACATATACACATTGGATAACTCACGTTGTTACAGATGATGAGCAAGATTGTGCGGATTATGTTGAAATGTATGATGGTATTAAGAATGTTCAAATTTATATATATGAAAAACCAGAGAGAAGAGTAAAAGGTTCATATCCATATCATGCATATTTAAACATTACAATAACAGACGATATTAAAAATGGATGGATCATAGTGTTAGACGATGATTTTAAATTTTCAACAGAAGATAGTTTACAAACTATTGTAAATGAGATCAAAAAGAATACTGATAATTATTTTTATATGTGGACATGTAAAGTCGGAGAAGAAAAATATCCTCGCATACCTATCGGGAATTATCTTTATACAAAGAGTAAGTTAAAAACAGATAAACAGCAAAATGAACTAAAACCACCACCAAATGGCGAAATATTAATGTGTGGTATATGTTTTAATCATTCTACGAATTTAAATTTTACAACTCAAAAAAATTATGCAGATAATGTGCTAGAGCAACTTTACAAAGTATCAAGACCAAAATATATTGATGCTGTTTTGACAGAATCTGAATCTTTTGGAAATGGACTCAAGAATGATCTTGAATCTTATTCAAGTCAACATACAAATTCAAATGCTGACGCTGAGGCTGATGACGATATCAATGATGCTGATGCCGATATCAATGATGCTAATGATGCTGATGCTGATGCTGATGCTGATGCTGATGCTGATGCTGATGCTGAGGAGGATGCTGAGGAGAATGATGATTATGAAGTGGCAGTCGTTAATAATAATTTTAGTTTGAATTCTAAAATTACTGATCGACAAGAACTTAAAGAAACAAAGAAAGACGAACAAAAGAAAGATGAACAAAAGAAAGACGAACAAAAGAAAGACGAACAAAAGAAAGAAGAGAACATAACTATGGGAGAAAATGTTGTCAGTCTACTATCAAATACATTATATTCACTTGTTGATGAAAATTTAGAATTGAAAGCAAATTTATTAACTTTAAAGAAAGAAATAGAATTGCTTCTTGAAAAAACAAAATCGAAAAAAACGTCTGTGAGTGATGTTGATAGCCAATGTAGCTCAAAAAGTCATAGCAAAAAAAACTCTCAAAGTCAGCAACCAAGTACTAATACTACTAATAGTACTAATAGTACTAATAGTAGTGATGTAGCAAAATTAGATGTTCATATAATCTTTCCTACAACTAAAAATTCAACCACAGCAAGAAATCGTGAAATTCTTAATGCATTCGATTTTACTGAAACAGAATTATCGAATATTACAGATGCTACATTCTTGCATGCATGTCTTGGAATCTTAAAGAAGACAACAGCAAGACGATGTCTTATACTTAATGGAGAGTCATTATTAAATAACAAATTTGCATTTATATTTGATAAATTAAATGAAGCTATCGCTATTAATGATAAAACTGTTGGACTTGTTTTATTTGGTTCAACTTCTACACCAGTTCAAGTTAATTTCGATCTTGAAACTTATCTAGCATTATATGCAGACATAACAAAGGCAAAATTAACATCAGAGGATAAAGCTAAAGCTCATTACAAGAAGTTTGGTGTAAAAGAATGTAGATATGGATCTATTGTCCTGTCACATGACAAGCGTCTTGACGGTAATTGTGGATTATACATTCATCATAAGTATTATCAAAAGATAATTGATTATCTTGAAAAAGATAAGAAGACAAGTAATTTTAATGATCTTCAAGATGTTCTAGGAAAAGATAATGTATGGTCTTGTAGCCCTGAATTAAGTATTCCAGCTTTCAAGGGCACTCAACAAAAGATTAATGAAACCAAAGCAAGAAATAATGGATGGTATTTTCATCACTACACATGATATTGAGAAGTACTGCCAAGAGCATTAGTTGTTGTTTTTTCAGACATAGTATTAATTCTTTGAACACATAATTTGACATGTTTCATAGTGAATGGTTTTCCTCTGAAACCATTTGGATATTTTTTGTTAACGTTTGTTAATATGTTAACAGACTTCTTATGTGCTGTTAGACAATTCAAATTAAATTTACTATAAACTTTGTTTACGTATTTTATTGCATCATATTCCTTCTTATTTATAACAAGGACATTATTTTGTCTCATATATCCATACGGAATACCACCTATGTGATGTCCCATTTGTCTCTTAATTTTGATAGCGTTGTTTACCTTTTCTGTAATAGATTCTGATAAATATTGACTATCGGACAATGCTTTTCTTATTATGTTCTTATTATATGAACCTTTGTAATTAATACCTTCTGTTTTAAAGTATATATCAACACCTCTATTACTCAGTGTGTCGAGCGTATCAATACCTTCCTTACTATTTCTTGATAATCTAGATACATCATAAATGTATACATATGATCCAGCACATGCATTCTTCTTTAACAATGTAAGACTTCCTAAATTTTTATTTGTTTTTGCTGATTTACCATCATCTATATAAATTCCCTCAAGTTTCAACTTCTTCTCATAACATATTTTAAGCAATTCGACACATTGGACATCAATACTTACCATTCCTTCTTGTTGCTTTGTACTTGTTCTAGCATAGATGTAAGCCATTTTATTGCCATTATCTACATTATTGGTATTATTAGTAGTATGTAATAGCAAATTATTGTAATCTTCTACCAAATTTCGGATTTTATCATTATTTTCCATAAATTTATTCTTATAAGTTCTATGAAAAGATCTGTTGTTTGTATGTCCATAACTTTTTGATTTATTGTTTTTTATTGAAATATGATTCATAAAATTCTCAATTGAGAGATAATTTTGAATAAGTTCATCTATATCTGATACGGAATTAATTGAAGAAGGTGTATTTGTATTCGTGTTATTATTAGTATTAGTGCATGAAGAGACTGATTCTACACTACTATAATAATCAACATTATTATTATTATTATTATTATTATTTGGAGTTCTAATATTAGCCATTTATATGAAAGATATTTTTTCATAAAATAATATTTTCATTTTTTGTCTTTGGGATTGATTTAGATCGATTTAGATTGATTGATTCACAGAGAGATTGTTATGATCTTCTAGTTGTTTCAGTATTTTGCTGAAAATTAGATTTAATGACGAGATATAATAGTATACATGTGAAATATCATTGAAGTTGCTCGCGATTTCCATTGTTTCATAGATCTTAGTGTAGACTGTCTTCTGTAAAAGTGGATATGCCATCACAGATATATTCTTATCTTCAAATCCATATATAACAATAACATTATGTATGTATGTGAATAAGTTATACATTAAGTATATTTTCTCGATTTGACTATTGTTAAGATTTTCAATCTTAATCAAAAGCATCATTATTGTTTTACGCTGTATACTATTGTTTGGTGATGGGAAACAAACAAGATCTACCTCAAAATTAATACATTTGACGTCATCTGTATCAGCTGATATATCATACAAAAGATCATTTGTTTCTGAATCATCAAAAATTTGTTCTGCATTAGTAGTATCATTATAGTCTTCTGTATTATTGGTATCATTAGTAGTATCATTAGTGGTATCATTAGTAGTATCATTATAGTCTTCTGTATTAGCAGTATCAGTAGTATCAGTAGTATCATTATAGTCTTCTGTAGTATCATTAGCAATAGTGTTATAGTAATCACTATCGACAGGAGATGATCTAGCCAAATTGCATATATCTTGATCTTGAATAAAATAGAGACAACTATCAGAAAAACTTCTTCTAATGTATCTCTCATATTTGTCTGTATTCTCTTCATTTTCAATTGATTCAATTGTTTCAGACTGACTTCTTTCGATATCTTCGTTATCAGCATTATCAGCATTCTCTTCGTTGTCGATAATACTATCAATTAATTTTTGAATAAATGCTATTTGTTCTGTGTATAAATTTTTAATCTTTTCTCCTATTACAATAAGATCACTATTATCACTATTATCAGTATTATCAGTATTATCAGTATTATCAGTATTATCAGTGGTGTGCCAGCTTAAATATGATTCAAGATCATTGCTTTCATTGTTTTCATTGTTACTAGTATTATACCAATTTGAATAATTCAAATACTCATCTTTATCTTCTTCAGAGTTTTCTAATAACTCCTCTTCTTCAGACTCAAGAATTTGTGAATATCTTTTTCTTAATTCATTTTCATAATAGATTAAATAATCGCGCGCGTCACTATCATTGAAAGCATTGAACGTTCTATTAATAGAAAATTCATCTCTATGTGATTCTCCATGTGATGCAAGAGAATTATAGAAAGATTCTTTGGTATCATATAAATCATTATTGTTTACATAAATATCACTTTGATAGCAATCATTATCATCATCACTTTGATCGCTCTCATAATTGTCATAATTGTCATAATTGTCATCATTTTGATCATTTTGATCATTATCGTCTTCTTCAATATTGATTATACAATAGTCAATTTGTGGAACATGTTCCATTGATGTTGTTTCATCTTTAAATTTTATCATATCAGCATTATCTATGCTTGTTGAATTATTAGCCGTTGTAGATGATGCTTCTACAGTTGATTCTTCAACAGCTTCAACAGCTTCAACAGCTTCAACAGCTTCAACAGTTGTCGCTGTGCTTGTTGTATAGATAGTATTTCCCATTTAATGAGGCTCTAAAGTGCACTATATTTATATACATACATTTTCTTTATTGTTTCTTTATTGTTTTCTTTTTGATTATTTATAGACTACTTATTACAGTTAATAATAAGATAATAAAAAAACCTGTATTAGAAATATAAAAATATGTGCACATTAATTGATAACTTCATAGGAAGTTATACAGATTTTATTGACATGTGTGATAAGATACCAGAAAAATATCAAAGTTTATACTTTCAACGACTATCATGTATCATTTATCAGATACGATATCTGACAAATGATATTAATATGTGTAAAACAAAGTTTTCACAAAATCCAGATGATATCGAAAATATTGATATTGAATTCTATAAAATTTCAGATGAAGATATAGTTAATATGCTTATTGGAACAAATTCATTTAAGGAGAATCCTCAATAAATACAAAAACATTTCTCTCTGGTACATATTCATATATACAATGAAACATTCTGTATACATTATGTCTACCTGAAATTTTTTTCGCATTAACTCTCACAAGCAAATTTTTATGATCAAATGCCATTTGTTTTGTTTTTGTATTATTATTTATAATTATTTTTATTATTTATAATATTATTTTTATTATTTATCATTATTTATCATTATTTATCATTATTTATCATTATTATTTTAAAAATGGAAAAAAATTTAAATTATATTAGTTATAAAGTATACTTTAATACTTTAATACTTTAATACTCTTACAAAAATGGTTCTTTTCTGTGATCAATGTGGTTCTCTATGTATAATCAGAGTAATTACAATGAATTCTGTAATGAAATATATGTATGTCTGTTCATATTGCTATGATGAAAATGCAGAAAGTAATTTTATGAAAGACGTATCTGAAATTAACAATGGAACTATACTTGAACTTAATCTTAGTTCATCTGTTCCTGATTTTAAAGTCACTCCAAACCTTGCAAGCGATTGTGCTCTTGAGAGACAAAGAATAAATTGTACTAAGTGTAATAAAGATACAGAACATATTAATTTTAAGTATAACCTGATGAGAAATGATATTCATATTATGTGCACAGAATGCAAAACTGTTAGTTCTCATTCCTAATTCTCAGGAAATCTAGGACATACACAACCACCATATGATGAAGATGTTCCATATTGTGAAGGACAACATCTATAATCTGCTCTATATCGTGTTATTGGGCTTTCTATTGGAACAGTTTCTCTGTTTTCATATGGTAATGGTATTCCATGTCCATAATATACACTTTGTGTTGCTGGACGATCTGTTATTGGTGTTGCATTGCCTAATAATGATTTATTTAATAATGAATTAAACGATTCAGTGAATACTTTATTATTATTATTATTGAATAATAAAAGACCAAGACATAATGCTATTGCTGATAATAATGCTATTGCTGATAATAGTTGTATTGACATAATTAGAGTATTTAGTGTATTATATAGAGATTAGTATACTAAATACACAGAAACAAAGAAGACTAAAATAATATAATCTAAAATTAATATAATCTAAAATTAATATAATCATGGAACGAAAAGACTGGAAACTTGATGATTTTAAAATATTATCTGAACTAGGTACAGGGGCATTTGGAGTAGTTAATAAAGTTAGTTTTGGTAATGATCTTTTTGCAATGAAAACAATCAAAAAGAATCCAATTGATTCAAAAGAAGATCTTAAAAATAGAACACTTAATGAAATATCAAACATTATTGAACACAAAAACATATGCAAACTATATGGTTATTTTGTTAGTCAAAATGAATTAACATATTATTTAGTATTTGAATTATGTGGACATTCGTTATATTATTATGCATATGTTTCTGAAGAAAAGGTGGCTTTTAATAAAAAAGTTAATATATTGTCACAATGTGCAGATGCAATTCGTGCATTGCATTCACAAAATATACTTCATCTAGATATTAAGCTTGAAAATTTCCTGCTGTGCGAGAGTACTGAAGAGAGTACTAAAGCAGTTAAACTAATTGATTTTGGATTTAGTCATAAAGGTGCAATTGAAGGAAAAAGTGTAAATGCACCAAAAGGTACACTTGATTATATGTCTCCTGAAATGCTTACAGACATTAAAATAATATTAACAAAAGCAACTGATTGTTGGGCATTTGGTGTATTAATATACGATTTTGTAAATGAAAGAGCTCCATTTGCTCATAAATATATTGAAGATACACGAATTAATATAAGAGAAATTAACTGGGATAAAATGATTAGTCCGTATTTATATCCGCTTCTCGAAAATATTTTTGTATTAGATGTCGCTAAAAGATGGCCGATTGATAATATTTATGAATATCTTATAGCAATTGATAGTACTCTACAACAGTCACCGTAGTATATATTTACTAACCCTAACCCTACTGAAAAATAAAAATGCTCTAGTGAAAAAGTAAAAAGTGAAAAAAGTAAAAACTATAATAAGATTATATCTAGTTAGTAAAATAAATGCCAAAGAATAACAACGACGATAGTGATGATGAAGATTATTACCCCACGACGGAAGAATTATTATTATACTTTCCAATAAACATACCTCGTCCTCCTCATTCTAGCAAGAATAATAATCCGTCTAATCAATCAACTAATCAATCATCAAATAATAATAATAATCATCCGATAGAGCCTGAACATAAGAGAAAAAAGAAACCTGTTCCAAAATCAGTTTCAGAAAAATACAAAGTAATATTCGATAAAAAATGTGAAACATTGAGTGATCTCATTGAAATCGGGAAAGCTTATAATAATTTGATTAATGAATATCCTGATGTTACACATAAAGATCTTCACATGGACGAGTATCCATTTATTTCTATATCGAAAATAGCGAAAATGGAGAAAGAATTGAACGATATCAATCAAATGATTGGAATGGAAAAGATTAAATCACAATTTGTTGCACAAATTTCATATTTGTTATCAGAATGTAAACAAGATATGTTAATGCATACTCTTATTACAGGTCCGCCGGGGCATGGTAAAACAGAAATTGCAAAATTAATTGGAAAAGCATATCATAAATCTGGAATATTAAAATCTAATGCATTTGTATGTGCTTCAAGAAAACAGTTAGTTGGTCGTTATTTAGGACAAACTGCAGGTGATACAACTTCGATGTTTGATAAAGCACGAGGAGGAGTCATATTTATTGATGAAATCTATGCTCTTGGAAGTAGTTCTTCTGAAGTTGATTCATATTCGAAAGAGGCTGTTGATACAATTAATCAACTGTTGTCAGAGAGAATGGATACTATGTGTATCATTGCTGGTTATGAGCATGAAGTTGAAGAATGTTTTTTTAAGATTAATCCGGGGCTTAGAAGTCGTTTTCCGTGGCGTTTTGATATTGAACAATATGATGGAGAGCAATTATTCTCAATATTTCAATTGTATTTGACTAAAGGTGGGTGGACTCTTGACAAAGATGCAAAAATTGTTTGTCCAGAGTTTTTTAAGGAGAATGCAAAATATTTTAAAGATGCTGGGAGAGACATTTTCTCATTATTCACAAAATGTTCAATTCAACATACATTACGGTTATTCTTAAAAGCAAGCAATAAAGTTTTTACAAATGCTGATTTAGAGAAAGGTATTACAGTGTACAAAGAACATAAAAAGATTGACGATTCAGAAGATATGAGTCGAAGTCACCATTTTAGCATGTATACATAACACGTAAAAACATTTTATAAGTGCTCTTCAGCACTTGTAAGTATTCTTCTTTGTATAATAATAATATATGCACTTAATATACACTTAATAAATATAAAGAATTATGTCATTACATGTAGTCTTATTTGGATTACTTATAATTATATTATTTTTTATCGGAATAGTTTTATTATCAGATTATAATGAGCAATTCTCTCTTACTCATGCGAATACTCATAATACGCATACGAATACTCAAAGACTAGAAAAAGGTCAGTTACGACCAATAATAAAAGCACCAAAAAGTTTCGCAATATCCGATTCATATTTATGGTGATAATACATTATTTAATGTAACTGCGTCAAATACATGCATTAATCAAGGATATAACCCAAATACGATCGAATATGATAGATGTGTAGCAAATATCTTAAATAACAATCTTGATAATTACGTTTACTAAGAAATATTGTTTTAGGAGAGTATTAGAAGAGTATTAGGATAGTGTTTTGTAATTTAAAAAATCAATTATATGATTTATCATATAATTGTCAGCATTTAAGTCTTTAGCTAAAGACTTATATTCTTGTATCTTATTATCTAATAATTTTCTACATTCTGTTTTGCCTTTTGTAAGAACTACATTATTTTTTGCTTTGTCTTTTCCTTTATCATCATAATCATCTGATATTTGAAATATGTCTCCAAAAAGAAGTCCAAGTTTCTTGTAATCACTTGCAGTATTATTAGTATTATTAGTGTCAGTATCAGCAGGAGATGCTAAATAGTAAGATAGTTGAAAAAGCACACTTGTCTTGTATTTAATTAATTTTTCTACGTCATAACTCTTATTATCAACATCCATGAATTGACCCATACATAATTCATTAAACGTTTGTGCGAATTCCTTATTATCATTGCTGTCTGGATGTGAAAATTTTGCAACTTTCTTCATTGATAATGATAATAAGTATATAGCTGTCATTTGAGCTAGTGTATTATCATATAATACATGAAGACACTTCTTGCCTCGCCTATCTTTATCACCATCCATAATATCATCAATAATTAAAGAACTAGCATGTAGATACTCAATTGCAAGGAGTTTATCAATATCAATATCAGGATTGAGAGAAAGCATAATAACTGTTCTTACACGTTTACCACCTTCCAGAGCATATAATAGCATTTTACGTAAAGACTCATTATCACATGATTCTTCATGTTGTAAATCATTTACGATAGCATTATCTATCTTCTTACGTAATATTGCATATTCTGGTGTTTCTAATTCTCTCTTTGTATCTGTTTTAACAACTCTCTTTGTCTCTCTCTTTAGACCAATCATATCAATGAATAACGTCTGTAATTCACTATTAGTATCTTCAGCACAGTCACCACTATTAGCACCGTCAGCATCTTCAGCATCTTCAGTAGTATTATGATTCATGAGTAATTTAATGTTTTTGTATAATTTGGTACAAAATAATATTATGAATACATAAATTATTATGAATCCTATAATCATAAACGACAAAATGTCAGACTGGATCAAAAATAATCCAAGTAGAAACACCATTTGAATTATTCCAAATTTATCTCCGAGTAGAGGACGAATACTATCTAACATCATACATGGTATTAAGTGCATTAACAATGACATTGCTTAATTGATTAATTGATTAATCAATAGACTATATAACTAGTAATATTATTTTTTATTCTATAAAGAACGCGTTCTTATCATAAATATGTAAATTTATAATATAAATTCTGATAATTGTAGTGGTATCGTGGGATTATCTAGTTGTTACTCATCATTAATGAATACTGATGCATCAATAAGCATAACAGTTAATAGTTCACTCGAAATAGATAATTGTTCATACAAAGGCAACATGAATGGATATTCATGTGCTGGAATGTGTGGGTCTGGAAGTTTCTTTTCAAGTGATTGCGGACCCACAACTAATTGTATAGCAAACGTTTCTTTAAACATAAAAAATTGTAAATCAAGTGGACAAATTAACAATCAGTATTGTGGAGGTATCCTTGGAAATGACTGTAATGGTTATACACACAATGGTAATTTTTCAAATAATTCTACGTTAACTATTTCTAAATGCACATCAAATTGTGATATTACTCCAAATGCTATCGACAGTGGTGGCATTATAGGAGCTAATTTTAGTTTACAATCACCTAATCTATCCATATATGGATTAATTGAGAGATGTTCTTCGACAGGTATGTTGCAGGCTTATGGGTGTGGAGGTATTGTTGGCGATAATTGTGGTAATTTTATAATAAATAATTGTTATACGACCGGAACAATATATAATAATTCAAATGGCCTTGTAGGATACAATAATATTAGTACAATTCCTCAATCATCTGTAAGCAATTCTTATGCAAGTGGTACAGTATTACAAGGAGGATTTGGTGTAGCTGGAGGTGGTCAAGCTAATTTGACAGTTACTAATTGTTATGCACAGAATCAATACTCTGGTGTAGGTGCTTTAACAGGAGTGAGCAACATTGCTCTTATTAGAGGTCATCGTGGATCTTTACAAAGAAACATATGGAAAAAAGTTAAACACTCATATCCTATTCTCTACTAATTCTCTACTAATTTTCTACTACTAATAAGGTAATCAAGGCAATTCAAGAAAATTCGATGCACCACGAACGCACCTGTTCCCATGGGAATCATCATCATTACACTTTGTAATACATTCATCAATGGTATGTCCAGAGTACCATGTCGTGTCATTGACAGTTGTCTTTGCAAGAACAAACTCTCCGCCTGCTGAGGAATGAGTTGTATAGTATGTCTCATTTCCATATATTGTACAATAAGGTTCACAATGTACTCTGTAACCAATTCGAATTTGTCGTTTATCAAAATGCCCATTATGATCCTTAGCACGATTAGTAATACCATATTTTGTCTGTGGTTTGACAAAATCCTTATAATCGTCATTCAGTTCATTGTCAGGGAAAAAAATCTCACAAAACACAATGTAATATTGATCATAACTATCACAAGATATTTCTTGCTCGTATTTGTCTTTTGTAGCGTTATAGATCAAAACGACAGTACCGTCGCACACTTCGTTATTGATTGTAATTCCATGACGAACATATAGCATCCCAATGATTTGGCTTAAATGTTCTGGCATATTTTATTCTCTTTTTATCTCTAAAAGAGGCTCTTAGGGCTTCAGTCATCAATAATCATAGATTTCGAAATTTTTGATCATTTTTCCAATAACAAAATTCAAAGGTACTTATGAAGTACTTATAGAGAACTTATAGAGCACTTATAGAGAAATTATATAATTTCTTTGATGATCAATAGAACAATTATTATCACTAAAATAAGTAGTATTTTGTATTCCTGCAATTGGTTTTGTCAATAAAAATATATTATTCATTTGTAAATTATGCCAATGTTGATCTATAGCTGAACAATAGTTTAATTTTTCTGTAGATGTTTTAAGATGTTCTGTAAGTTCTTTATCAATAATGTCACAAGATTCTTTGAAATTATCATGCAATTTCTGCATAAAACTTTTATTGACAATATAACCACTAGCTGTGGTTGTTGTTTTTATTCTTGTAAATATATTTGTATCATTATATTCGATACTATTACGTTCGATACTATTATGTTCGATACTATTATGTTCGATATTATAATAAATAATATTTTCAGCTGATAATAATATTACATCCCATTTTATTTCCTTCACATTATTTAATATATTTGTTAATTCATTATTAGATATTTTAAATATTTAAAATCATCCTCTAATATTGCAACTTTATCAAAATTATTATCAATCGCATATTTTAATGCTTTCACATGACTTAAACCACAACCTAAATGTCCACATAATGGTGTTAGAATTGAAGGTATTCTCGTTATATTATTCTCTGGAATGCCAAAATTATTTAATTCATTAGTAATATATAATTTTCTATCTTTTCTGTGATCAAGATTTAAATATAACCAATGTTGAATTAACTTTTCCATAAATATACTATAAGTATTTATATAAGTTATATAAGTATATATGTTTTATTAAAAGGTTACAAAGTACTAAAACTACTATTATTCTTTAGTATTTAGTCTTCTTTAGTATTCTTTACTATTTCTACTAACAAGGCATTTCAAGAAAATTTGATGCACCACGGACGCATCTGTTCCCATTGATGATGGCATTGCACTTTTCAATGCATTCATCAATAGTAACTCCAGAGTACCATACAGTGCCGTTGACAGTGCTCTTTGCAAGAGAAAACCCTCCATCTGCTAAGGAATGAGTTGAATAGTATGTCTCATTCTCAAATATTGTTGCACAACAAGGTTCACAATGCACTCTGTGACCAATTCGAATATGTCTCTTTGAGTATCGGCAAAATTCATCTGCATCCGCAACAGATAGATCAGTAATGCCGTATGTTGTCTGTGGCAAGACAACATGTTGATCATCGTTATACAATTCATCTTCTGGAAAACTAGTCTCACAGAACACAATGTAATAATGATCAGTACCTGTCTCATCGTAAGATACATGAATCTCTTGCTCGTATTCACCTTTTGTGACGTTATAGATCAATACAACATTGCCATTGTATGCTTCACTGATCGTGATCCCGTGGCGAGTCTTAAGCATTTCAATGAATTGCTCATATTGGCCAAGAGTAATCATTTCCTTTGTAATGAAGGTATTTTTTCCGTAAAAAATCAAATTTCGATGGAATTCCCTTTAAATCAAAATAATCTTCGCCATAGGTATTGTATATGAACTGTTATCATCAGAATATTACTGGTGATGATAGTCTCTTAAATAGTTATCAATTTTATCCTTTATACTTTTATTAATTGTTGCTCTCGCCGCTATTAAATCATACACGTGCATAGTCTCATATATCTTATAATGTAATTCAAGTGGTAAAGTTTCAAGAGACATGCTTATAAGAAAGTATATTCTATACAAATATATTGTTTTCTAATAAATTAAGTAAGTAATCTTATACAATTAAGACAATACATATGATTGCATGGATAAATGGTATATGGAACTACTTCTTCATCAGACGAAGAACATGAACTTTCATTGCTTGTATATTCACAACTGCAAATTATACATTCTCCACTTATTATATTATGAATTTTATTTATATCAACAAATTTTACTGAACATACAGGACATTTTAGCTTTTCAATAAAGTTAATCTTCTTCTTTGGAAATAATGAATATAATGAATATAAGAATTTCTGACTCCCCTTAATTTTTGAATAATACAATTTTAAAGTCTTTTTTAGATTAGAATTATAAAGTATTCTAGCTACGTTATCAGACATTGTACAATTTAGTGCATTCATATTTAATAAGTTAGGCATCTTATTTAAAGCCCATTCTATTGCAACGTCACAATTGTTTCTTATTAAGATTTTAAATAAATGATCACACAATAAATAAGGATTGTGTGCATACAGTATTTCCATTACACTTATGTTCTTGTTAAAACATGCACTTACAATAGCTTCTTCGTATGGCAATAAGTTTGTACTATTTTCTATTATTTTCGAAATAAATTTATCTGACGATACGCAACAAGATAAAATAAATGCAGATTTAACACTTATATAATTATTAACATACAAATACGAAAATACTTCATAATCTTCTTTATAAACAGCGTATAAAAATGGATTATTATCAGGATTTGGATCTCTAAGAAGAGATTTAAGATATTTCTTGTTAAGTGTACTAACATATTTAATATCTAATGTTCTCTTACTTTCAGTGGGAAGTAGTATAGGAGCAATAGGTGCGATAGCATTAGCGTTCATTACTCTTTCTTTATTCTTTTTTTATTAAGTCTTTATTAATTCTTTTTACATTTAATATTTTATTAGTCTTTATTAGTCTTTATTTACGGAGAGAGAGAGGGAGAGAGGGAGAGAGGGAGAGAGGGAGAGAGGGAGAGAGGGAGAGAGGGAGAGAGAGTATTTTTGTACTATCGTCTTCATAGAATCATGTATATTTGGTATTGATGGATATAATTCAGTCAATTTACTTGTATCTAATGTATTATTACTTCTTTTCCCCAAAAGAATTTTATTTTGTTCTTCTATTGTAAAATTTTCCCACGGTTCTACATAGATAATTTCTTTTAACATATTAAGTATCTCATTATGTTCAATAGCATCCGGATTTGTACAATTAAATGTTCCAGTTAATTTCCTTGACATCATGTCAAAAAATATAGGTATAAAATCATCAAGAACAGTCATACTATTCTTGATAGAACAAATCTTTTTGTAAGATAAAATCTTGTCAAGAAAATTCCTTGTGTTAGGTATAGAGCTTATCGGCATTCTTATACGAAGATTAAGAACAGACGTACTTAAAAATTTATTAAAGATACGATCTGTATAAGATTTTACAGTACTATATGCTGATCCACTAAAATTTGGTTCATCTTCTTCAGTAAAAACTTCTTTAGTAGTATTAGTAGTATTAGTAGCGTAAGCATATATGCATCCGGTTCCAATATATGTGTAATGAATACCGTATTCTTTGCATATTAGTGCAAGCACAAGTGGACTATACAGATTATCCCTAATATTCTCTTCTAATTTATCTGGTCTTTCAAGATAATCAATAGTATTATATTTAATACCATCAGCTGTTCCATGAGTTCTTCCAATGAAACTCACGACATGTGTTGGCATAATAGATAATATTTCTTCTTTGTAAGAATCGTCAGTATGAGCATTCGCACCGACCCACTCCACGAAGTCAGTAGACTCTTGTAATGTTTTTAAATAGTTTGTAAACATTGTTCCAATCCAGCCTCTATGTCCATAAACAAGGATTTTCATTATTGTATATTAGTATTAACATTTATCCATAATGTCTCTATTTTGTCTTTTCTATAGTCCATTTTAGTCATATCGTCCTTGCCCAGTATATTTATGAAACGATATAGAATAACGTTCTTCTTTGATTAAATCATCTCTTTCAACATCATGTTCAAACTCCATTTGAAAGTCACCACCCATATGTAACACTTCTCCATGTATCAGAGGTATACATTTAATTAGTTTATCATTTTGAAAAACACGAAAATTTCTTGTTGCTCCATATGATATTATAAATACACCTTTTTCAGAATGATTTTTACTGTCCTTGTGCTTAACTATGTATTTTGATCCATTTTCATATCTGTTTACAATTATACCATTACAATCTGCACAAAAGTGTTCATTTACCATATCGAGTAATAATTTAAGGTGTGATGTTAAATGTCTTGATGTAGTCAATGGCCAATCCCCATAATAATATATTCCTTTATATTCATTAGAGAAAAAAGCAATTTCTCTGCAATGACTAGTATGTAATTTATTTTTTATATTTGCAATACATTCTTTTAAAAAGGATTCTTTATCGCTTTTTATTTCATCGCTTAATGTAAATGAATAAATTTTTAAGAAAGATTTATCTGTTTGAATCTCTGTTCGCAATAATGAAAAAGACATGATTAGTATTCTTTATTATTTCTTTTATCTTTTATTCTTTTATTCTTCAAGAAGAAATAAAAATGATCATATCAAAATACAGAAATAAAATACATCCACAAATGACAGCAATTGCTAAAATATTTATTAATGAAAGATTAGAATACACAATAAATTTTATTGGTGGGGGACTTCCAGAATGTTCCTCTAGCGAGGGGGTTATGGGGGACAGCTGTCCCCCAAGCTGTCCCCCAAGCTGTCCCCCAAGCTGTCCCCCAAACTGTCTCCCAATGGAATACGTAACATCAAAAGGTGTTTATTTCAATGATGATTATATTTACAGAACTATTAGTAGATTTGTATCTACTAATTTTACAATATATCCAAGTAACTTTATTAACATGACATGGAATCATCTTAGATATATGGTCATACACGCAAATGAAAATGCAAACGAACACAAAGAAATTGAAATTTATGTGACAGCAGATGAAGCAATTAAACTATTTGATTTTATTATTGATGGTGATGATGATACAATATATGAGGTTATGACCGACAATAGTAAAATTTTTGTCAAACATTATGGAGATGTTTTTAATATGTCTTCAAGTATTGAAGATATCATATCTTATTATGTAAAAGACAATTTCTATTGTCTCCAAAGAAATAATGTTTTAAAAGTTTGTAAAAGAGCATTATACAATGAATATGATGTCAAGAGAGCTCGTTATTTTTAAGATACTTTAAGATACTTTAAAGGAATTGAGCATTGTTTCATAACCTAGTTTAAATAATGATTGTTTATTTTCCATATCAAGATCAAAATCAAGTGAATTATTATCACAATTGATTGTAATAATTTTCTGTTTTTTGTTACTATTTGATTGTTCTCTTCTATGCATATCATCAAATATACATGAAATTACTGCTTGAGAAAACTGATATATGTCAATGGGAGCATTTTCATGTTCTGATGTATTAGAACATGAAAATAGATTAATACCTAATACTCCTTTAGATTTTATATTACTAGTACTATGTTCTTTATTTTCCTTTGTAACTTCCTCAGGCGAGGGGGTTATGGGGGACAGCTGTCCCCCAAGCTGTCCCCCAAGCCATTCATGATTAATCATGAAATTTTCAAGAAGTCCACCGTCAATGTACATATCATCATTATATTTAACTGGTACAAAAATGTAAGGTATTGCCATACTGCTCTTTAAAGCTATTATCACTTTCATATCTGGACTAGTTTCATGATTAAAATATACAACCTTTTTGGAATTTAATGAAATAGCATTAATACATAATCTTTTTCCAGTTTGTTTATATAAATCTGCAAATGTGCAGATAACACTCACACTTTTAACAGTGAAAAGTTTAATAATTAATCCTTCCATGCCTGAAAAATCATCTAATCCATAATTACATAAAAAATTCATAATATTTATTCTGTGAAAATCAGAATAATCAAAATGTATGAACACATCGTAAAGCTCTTTGTAAGTATATCCGATACATAAAAGAGTAGCAAATAAACTACCGATTGATGTTCCCATATATGTTTTTAAATTAGGTAATATTCCAACTTCATCTAGATGTTTAATCACTCCAATGTAACAATATCCTTTTGAACCTCCCCCAGAAAATACTATTGTATCTAATTCAAGAGGATCAAGAGGATCAAGAGAATTACTATCAGTAGATGTATTGTCATTAGACATAATTTTCCTTTTTTTATTTCCTTTGCATGTTTATTTCTTTTATATGTTTTAGGATTAATAAGGAACATTCCTAAGCGAGGGGGTTATGGGGGACAGCTGTCCCCCAACTAAGCGAGGGGGTTATGGGGGACAGCTGTCCCCCAACTAAGCGAGGGGGTTATGGGGGACAGCTGTCCCCCAACTAAGCGAGGGGGTTATGGGGACAGCTGTCCCCCAACTAAGCGAGGGGGTTATGGGGACAGCTGTCCCCCACAATTTTACTAAGAAATATATCTTTTTTGGTTATATGTTCTTTTTGTAAATCGTTAAATTTTTCATAGTATTTATCATAAAATTCTTTGTAAACTGCACGAAGTCTGTCAATAGCTTCGTAATGACTCACAGTGTCAAAACAATATTTCATCTTATTATAATCGTATCCTATCAAATTAGTGTAATATGATATCTTTCTTAAAAGTCGTTCTCCCCACAACGGATTTAATATTTGTCTATCTTCATCCATTTTAATAGAATACATACCATGAAAATCAAAAGAAACAATATTTCCGTTATGATAAGCGATGTTATGATCACTAATATCTTCTACAATGATATTATAAATTAGCATTGCAAGTACAAATTGTAACATACTAACAATAAAGTACTCATCATTATTTATAATACTTTCGCCATATTTTTGTACATAGATAAATGACCATTTATCATTATACTTAATGCTTTTAATTCTTAAAAAGAACAATCTCAAAATTTTTACCTTCTTCTTTAAATCATATGGAGTATCATGTGTAAACGTTTTAAAATATCTGATAGTTTTCGGAATTAGTTTATAAACAAGACCTGATTCTTTATCTAAATAAGCAATTGCTTGTTTTCCTGTTCCGATATGTTCAATATGTGGTATTTTTGCTAATGCATGCAATGCCTTATCTAATTTGCCAGATCTATATAAATTATCTAAATCTTTCGGCAATTGATGACCGTCTTGCATTCTTAGTATAATACTATTATACTACTTAATATTTAATATACTTAATATTTAATGAAAAACAATAAATATAAAAAAAACCATTAAAAACCATTAAAAACCATAAAACCATTAAATACTATTAAATACTAACATTATTAAATAAATGTCAAATATTCCGAATGATTGTGATGATGATATATGGGGAAATAACAAATCTTCAGAATCAATTGTACATATTAGAATTCAACAAAGAAATGGGAAAAAGACTATAACATCAATACAAGGAATAGATGAAAAGTTTGATATAAAAAAGATCTTGAAAGTGTTTAAGAATGAATTTGCATGTAATGGATGTGTAATAGATAATGATGAATATGGAGAAGTTATACAACTTCAAGGAGATCAAAGAAATAATGCGAGTGAATTTTTAATAGATGTTGGTATTTGCAAAAAGTCACAAATTAAAATCCATGGCTTTTAAAAAATAGTCCAATAAAAATAATACATAATTTTTTATTTATTTAAATTCCAAAATAGTCTGTTTAAATTTGTCCTTTTTGTTTCCCAAGGTAGCGTTTCTACCCTCTGTTTGTTTCGTTTATTAGATCAGTTATTAGATCAGTTATTAGATCAGTTATTAGATCCGTTTTTTGTCCTTTTTAGTTTTTTGTCCTTTTAGTCCTTTCAGTCCTTTTAGTCCTTAGATATGGTAGTTTTGTATTTAGATGAAAAAGTTAGATATAGAGCAGAATTAAATAAAAAATTATTCGATTTAAAATTACCATCAATTAGTGATGTTAAACTTGTTCCATTATATTACAGCAATAAAAATTATTTTCACGATTTATATTCAAATATAATTTTCGCGTGCACTGACGGTCTATTATTACCAAAGGGAATTATTGATGTATCTGATGATTTAATTCTTCCACATTGGTTTAATAATGTAAAAGTAGTCGATAAAGATGATAATGTTACCCCTATGATTTATTCTCCTTAAATGGACGTCTCCTTAATTGTTTCCATATAAATCGAATTTTCAACTTTTATCTTTTGTACCGCCATTCTTTTCATGAGTTCTTCAGAATTCTTTCTCATACGATTTATAGCATTCTTCTTACTTGTTTCTCTTGGGTCAATCTCAATATGATTAAGCTTTTGAAGCTTTGTGTATTCAATACTATCAATCTTATTGAGATTAGCAAAAGTTTCTTTAATAGAGTCAAGAAGTTGATCTCTTAAAGACACTTTTACTCTCTTTTCGACATGCTTAAGCGTTATGCCTTTCTTAATTTGATCAAAAAGACTCTTCTTTGAATTGCTTGAAGCACTTGAAGAATCAACATGCTTTAGTGTTATACCACTCTTAATTTGATCAAATATTTCAGTTGGAAATATTACTACTTGTGATATTTTATTAATACTACATGTATTAGTATTAGTAACGTCAGATTCAGTAATTATAGTCCAATTTTCTGGGGTATTCTCTTTTGTATTCTCTACTACTATCTTTGCATTATCTGTTGGAACTTCTTGTGTCCAATAAACGTATGATGTAATATTTCCCATCTTAATATATTAATTATCAAATATTTAAAAATAACTATTTTGTATTTTTTTTAAAAATAGAGAACAACACATGATAAAATGTGCTCTATGGTCATAATTGAATATGGTAAATAAATATAAGTATTATTGTCTTCTTCAGAAAGACAATTATTAAATAATTTAAATGTCTCGTTCTCTTCATTATAACCTACTATGACTGATTCTATACAACCTTTAGTATTAGTAGCATTTATTAAAAGTGTGATAATAACAGAATTACCATTTGAAATAATGTTTCTAATTAATTGAACAATATTAGGATCGTTAATATCTATCAATGTATAATTTTTTAATTTGTGTGATAACTCTTCAAGTCTATTAGATGGTGGTTTATATGTATACTTTGAAATATTAAGAGGCCATGAGGATTCAGAACATATACCATTCTCTTTTACATATTGTTCTATCGAAGCAGTACTGTCAATATAATATTCATTCAATCGTTCGTAATAAAAATGATAAAGTATAGATGATTGAAAATAGCTTTTATCTTGTGTCTTATTAAAGTAGTTTATGTCAAATGAAGTACAGAATGCAACAGAATGTGAACAATTTAATAAACATTGCTTATGTCTTTTAAATGATTCTGTCGCAATTTCGTACACTTTTGGTGCACTTTGCGTACTCTGCGTACTCTGCGTGCTCAGGTGAGTTTTTGAATATAAAAAATTAACTCTGTTAACTGTTCTATTATAATCAAGAAGAGAATAATTTTTAAAACATTCCAAGCTTTTTGATATGTTATTACTTTTATTACTTTTATTATCATCCTCTTTGTTATTTAAAGTATTAAATAAAATAGGTGTTATAATATCTACTCTCTCTTCTGTTTCTGATGTTAGTGATTCTTCTGGTATCGGTGATAATATACATAATGTTAAAAAATTATTATCTGTGTATGACGACTTCTCTGAAAATTCCTCTCCAAGGAAACTACGAAGAGCAGAATGTTCCTCCGGCGAGGGGGTTATGGGGGACAGCTGTCCCCCAGCAGAATGTTCCTCTGGCGAGGGGGTTATGGGGGACAGCTGTCCCCCAGCAGAATGTTCCTCCGGCGAGGGGGTTATGGGGGACAGCTGTCCCCCAGCAGAATGTTCCTCCGGCGAGGGGGTTATGGGGGACAGCTGTCCCCCAAGCTGTCCCCCAGCAGAATGTTCCTCCGGCGAGGGGGACAGCTGTCCCCCAACAATGACATCATGTTCCTCCGGCGAGGGGGTTATGGGGGACAGCTGTCCCCCAAGCTGTCCCCCAAGCTGTCCCCCAAGCTGTCCCCCATCAGCAAGTAAAATAGGTCTTGGTTTTAACATGTTTTGTAAAAATGCATTCTGACTGTGATGATTACTTTGAATATTTTTATTGTTTTGAAGTACTTGTATATTATGCATAATATGTTTTTTATGCTTACTTTTATCACTCTTATTAAGAGGGATTACATTAGTAAGTAGATCCTTATCCGGAATTAATGATCCTACTGCGGAAACAGGTATAGGCTTATGTCTCACTTTATTAGTACTAACCTTAATAACAGGCTTTATTTTAGAATCTGCTTCTTTATGTGATCTATTTTTTTGAATCTTTAAAGTCTTCTGATCCTTTAAAGCCTTTAGAGCATTTAGAGATTTTGATTGATCATTAACACGAGACATATTTTTGTAATATTGTATATCAAATATAGCAATTAATACTTATATACTAAGCAAAATGGGTAATCTTTTTTGTACTATAAATACTCACAAAACACAAAGAGGCCAAAGAACACAAAGAGGCCAAAGTATTGATGAGCATGGTTCACTAATAAATGAAGAAGATGGATGGAGAACATCACTGGAAGATACAGATCATATTCTTAAAAATTTAGAAACAACCTCACTCATAGTATTAGCAAAATATGCACCTCATGTTTGTCATGAGAATTTGCATGATATTGATAATTATAAACTATCAACAATAAGTTACATAGCTTATAAAATATGCTATTGTAGTAATTCTGATAATATTCAAATGTATATGAAATTATATAATGATTATATTGCAAAAAGACTCTCCAAGAAGACTTAAGACCATTAACATTAACATTAAAATATTAGATCTAAGCCCATGAATGCAAACTTTGTGTTAGTGGATTTCTGTTAAATGCTTCAAGAATGTTTGGATCCCATCTCTGATTTCTAGATGGTAATTCATTCTTAAAATGTGTAACTTCGGCGGTATTAATTGGTTTCCTTGTATTACTTATAAGAGAAGATGGATGTATAAAATAATTTGCCCTATCTGAATCTAATTTTTTCACCTCAAGATTAATAGTATCGTTACCTCTAACAATAGGTACACTAACTTTAGTAGGTTCTCGACCTTGTGCAACAACTTCTCTAACAACATTTTGTCGCATTCCGTAAGCATCATCATAAATTCGAGGGCGTTCTTGACCTTCTGCAGGTCCTGCATTTCCAGAATAATAATAATCACTATAATTTTGTCTCTGTGTTTCATTAATATCAAGAGGTGCAGTTTCATACCCACATCCATTTTGTACTACTCCTGCATTCACTCCTCCAAAATATTCAATCTTTTCAGTATTTATTCTTTGAGTTATACGAGCAATATCATTTGGATCGTGTGCTTTATGTCCTTGAACTGATGTAGCTGGTGCAATATATTCATTGTTTTCTGTAGTTTCTTTCACTGTATTACGAGCCTTAAGAGATGGATCATAAACTAACCCTTTGTTACTCAATGTTACTGTACCTGCATATTTCTTAGATTGTTCTGTTGTTTCTCTAGTTGTTGTTTCTGGAGTAATTTCAGATAAAACGTACACTTTTCCATTATGACCAGTTATAATATTTCCACTATGTTTATTATCAATAGTCGTTTCTTTCACAGTATTTCTTGCTCTCAGTGATGGATCATAAACTAGTCCTTTATTGCTTAAAGTTACTGTACCTGCATAATCCTTAGCCTGTTCTGTTGTTTCTCTTGTTGTTGTATCTGGAGTAATTTCAGATACAACATATGTCTTTCCGTTATGTCCAGTAATAATATTTCCAGCATGTAAATTATTAATAGTTGTTTCTTTCACAGTCGTTTCTGGTGCAATTTCTGTTTTATTATAAGTCTTTCCAGCATATGCCAATTGACCTGCATTTCCTGTGTGATCATTGCGTTCAGTTGTCTCCTTTATTGTTGTATCAGGAGTAATAGTTGCCGGATCATATACAATAGATGATGATCCACCATAGACATTTCCAAGTTTACCATCTATAAGATGCTCAGCACGAGTTTCTCGTGCTCCTTGAAGATTATAAACCATTGGTAGAGTATCGCCCGTCGCGTTTCCATATGTACGTCCACTCTTATCGTGGTGCTGTTGTCTATTATCAATCTCATGATGATTATCATTCTCTGAATTAATATATCCATTATGAGCATTTGATTTACCTCTTCCTGAAAAGGCGCTTCTAAATGGAGTGTTTGCTAGATTCAATTTTGTACTAATCTTATTCTTTGCTTGCATGTTACATGGAAGATGTTTTTCTGCGGATTGATCTTTAGCATGACCTGTTTGAAATGTTATGTTTTTACGATTATCTGAAATAGAAAAATATTCTGGATAATGAGCTGGTGCTACTGTATCACCAACTGTTGTAAAATTTCTTTCACCATTCTCATTATGAACATAATCGTGTGGCTTATATACATGCAAGTTCGGTCTTGCTTCTCCTTTTTGAACTGGATCTGCTCCTGCAATAACAACTCCGGTGAATGTTGTTTTTGGATTGACTTGCTCTTGTTCACTAGTTAATGGCATAATTCTTACAACTGCTTCTTGATGAAAACCACCTGCACCTTTGTCTGTATATCCTTGATTTAAACCCGGAGCAACGCGAACTTGTTCAATAGGGCTTTCACCGTGTCTCTTTGTTAAGCTCTTTGAAAAAAGATCTGTAGGACGAGCTTGAATATTTGATTTTATAATGTGTTGAGGAGCTGGGCTGAAAAATTTTTTCACTTCTTGTTTATGTTCTTGATTAAGACGAAAATTTCCTGTATATAGATCAAGAGTGTCATTTAATGGTCTAGAATCAATCACTGTACTCTGCTTTGCATTACCACCATAAAAAGGTACCATATTATTATGAACTAAAGGAGCTCCGTTTGCTTTCGAGGGAGCAGTTATAAGTCTCTCAGGACCTCTATAAGTTTGATCAGAATATTTAACACTTAAATCTACATTTGGATGTGCTATCTGTTGTGCACCATATTTTGAAATGAGTGTATTAAATTTAGAATGATCGTATTTAAAATTTTGTTTCTTTGTATAAGGATTCGGCTGAGTCATAATATTCTAAATAGTGTATATATGCGTCTATATAGAATAGTAAATAAACTACAAAGATAAATAAAACCATATTTAAAAGACTCTGGTATAAGATATAATAATACTCTGGTATAAGATATAAGATACATTTCTAAAGAAATATTGATACCCATTGTGCCTTTGTCAAGGCACAATAATGTTTAAGGCCTTCTTGATTAAGTTTAACATTATGTTCTGGTTCTGCATAAGTCATTAATAATTTCTTGTATATATCATCACTATCGACTGGATTACATGCAAATTTCTCGGCAATCCAAGGTAATTCTGTACTTGCTACGATTGGTACACCTCTGCTAACGAGATCAGCAGAAACAATATTAAAAGTTTCTGTAAATGATACTTGCATTCCAATATCCATTTTCCCACATAATATTCTAAACTCTTCATGATCTGTCCATTGATGATTAATAAGTTTATGTCCTTTATTAGATACTTGTTCAAATAATCCTATTAAATTATGGAGTGCAGGTTCTCCATTCATTTCCATTCTATCAGAATTCACATGAAAATACAGTATAAGATTTTTATCTTTTGCAAATCGTAATGCAGATATTGCCTGAATTAATTGATTTTTGAGAGGACGAACTGCACCAAAACAGCCAATATTTATTATTTTCTTTCTTTTCTCTGTACTAAGGAGAGTACTCTCCTTAGTACTTTGAAGACTCTCCGGAACATAAGATAATCGGAATTCTTTTCTCAAAAAATCTTGTGGATAATAATTTGGCAAATACATAACATCGACTGGTTTATCTTGTTTATACGAGAGATAAAATTTAATCTCTCTGACCATCCTAGGTGCATTAGATGCAACTGTTACATTATTATAATCAGAATATTGACCAATCCATTTCATCGCAATGCCTTCTCCTGCAATAAATGGCAATTCACTATGCAAACGAACTACCCATTGTACTTTTGGATGTAACTTTTGTAATATTGTAAACTTATCAGGAACAACCCATAATGCTTCAATTATTACATGAGTTGGTTTATATTTTGTAACTTCTCTATCAATATCATTATTATCATTAGCAATAAACATTTTCGATTGAATGCCAGATTCAACAAGCATATCATGTATAAATTTTACAGAATTGTAAAGACCTGTTGTGAGTCCGACATAAATATCCGTCTGTGGATCAAATCGTTCACGCTTTTTTAGAATAAATAATAATTTAATTACATCGGTGCTTATATCTGTATTTGTAGAAACTCTACGGCAAGACATGTTGAAACGCTTAATTTATTTATATTTTATCTGTTATTTATTTTCTATATATGCATATAGAATATAGCATTTTGTAGTATTTTTAAAAAATGAATAAATTAAAAAAAATAACAGATAAAATATAAATAAAATTAATAAATAAAACAATGTCGCACAATTATTATCTAGAAGATGAAGATATTTCTTATAGCACCGATAATAATCCAGGTTACAAAAAAATTTCTTCACTGAAGAATAATTATAACATTTTCGATCTACAAGATGCATATCTTGTAGGCGTCCCTGCAGTTCGTGAAAATAATGAGATTTTAGTTGATGTAAATATTAATAATCAAAGATCATTAATGATTAAAAAAATTCCTCGTAAAGAAAAATAATTAAGCACTAAAAAGCACTAATAGTCTTTTGATATTTTATGCAAATTATCAAATTGACATGAACTTATTTCTAAATCATAAATTATCATGGTAAATATTCATCAAGTAGGTCAATGTGAGTACTATGAGCATTTTGAACACTTTTAGCATTATGAGCATTTTGAGAATCGTCATCATCAGTAATTATACATTTTGAAAATACTGATTTACTATTTGATAAGAACACCTTAATCTGTAATATATCCCACTCTAAATGTTTACAGTTATATGTGTTATTTAGTTTTGGTGACAAGAGAGGAATAACATATTTGACATTATTATCTTCCATAAGCATTTCTACATCATCGATAGTAATTTCTTCATCGTTCTCATTAAAATATATTATTTCCTTATCTGGCGAATAATTTCTAAGATATAAATTATTATCGTATATTGAACGTCTAATGCTCTGAGTGTAAATATTTTCTATATTCGGAAACACACGAGAAAGCATTTTTATAATCGCTACATCAATATCAGTAAAAAAAGATACTTCAATATCATTAACTAAGTATAGATCTTTGTGTCCTGTACTATTCATGTTCGTACGCATGCGCATTTTTGGTCCAATAACAATAAATTGCTCATCGGTATTATAAGCAATTCTCTTATATTTATTCTTATGAGTATTATTATTCTTAGTATTATTAGTATCGTAGTGAGTATCTAACGGAAAGTTTGTAATCTTTAATAATTTTACATCAACCTTATCAAATAAAGGATATGGCATTATTATACTTTATAGTATTTATTACCTTATAGTATTTATTACCTTATTATTTCTTATGATGGAGTTATGATGGAGATAAGTAATTTAAACCTCTGTAAGACACTTACTTGAAACATTATTATTCTCTTTTACAAACACATGATAGTGATCTATATCTAATATAGATTTTCTTGTTAAATCGTTGCACATAACAATAATATCATGATTTGGATGTTCTCCTTTGCAAATATCATATGCTTCACTCATCGAAACAGATCCTTTAAACCAAAATATTCTATGATTTATATCAGGTGATACATTGTACAGATAATTATTATCAATAAGAATGTAATCATAATTAGCAAGAATATGTTTAACTAAATCAATATATTCTGTATGTTTTTGAGTCTTCTTATCTTCTTCGTATCTAGCAGTTACTTCTGATGATCTAGGTAATATTTTAGAGACTATTGTCAAGTGCAATGGAAGAAGATCATTCCAATTTATTGGGGGACATGCTGTCCCCCATGACCCCCTTGCCGAGGAATTTTCTGGTGGGGGACATACTGTTGGGGGACATACTGTTGGGGGACATGCTGTCCCCCATGACCCCCTTGCCGAGGAATTTTCTGGTGGGGGACATACTGTTGGGGGACATACTGTTGGGGGACATGCTGTCCCCCATGACCCCCTTGCCGAGGAATTTTCTGGTGGGGGACATACTGTTGGGGGACATACTGTTGGGGGACATGCTGTCCCCCATGACCCCCTTGCCGAGGAATTTTCTGGTGGGTGTGATGGACATGCTGTCCCCAGTGGAGCCCTTGCCGAGGCACTTAATAATGTGTCTTTCATTCTTGTAATTATATTTGTTGTTGAAATTCTTGAAACATCTGTTGGACGTGGTAGGTAATATACAGGAATATGTGGATAATCCTTCTCAAATGATGTATATTCTTCTTTTCCATAATATCCATCTTCAATAAATAATGCATCAAAACGTAGTTTTTCATAATCCAACTGCTTATTTGACACATTACAAGGAACAACAACAATATTATATTTACTATTTTCAAGTATTGATTTTCTATGATTGTAACTTAAATAAGGACGTCTTTTTCTAACTTCTGCAAATTCATCAGTTACAAGTCCAACTATTATTTTTTTGTAATATTGAGATATTATCTTAAAAAATTCAAAATGTCCCTCGTGAACTAGATCAAATGTTCCAGTAGTATACGCAACACCGTCTGTTGACATTATTACTTTTTAATGTCTTTTTATTTTTATGCTTTTTTAGTGCTTTTAATGCTTTTTAGTGCTTTTTTAGTGCTTTTTAGCATTAGTCTTTAGCCATTCATCTCTTGTGACAAATAATGATTTATAACATTTACTATTTGGAAAATCCCAATAATGTTTATTGGCATTATTATGTGAAACATTATTAACATCAAAATCAGATGAATCAAGTTTCTCTCCGCATAATGCACAAACATAAATTTTATCACGAACACATTTTAGTACATTACACCCATAAGTTATGGAAAGTGCATGGCCACATTCTCCGGGGCATAAAATAATCCCTTCTTTGTCATACAATTTCTTTGTTTCATTATCCATGAATGAATCTTTAAACATGTATGTCTTTTTGTATGTAGAGCACATTACTTTATCATGATTCGTATTCCATTCTACGCCACAGTTAACACATTGTGATGTATTACACATATTACATTCGACTTTAAATTCGTCTGGATGACCAACTACAGGTTCTATAAAGAATTTGTTTTCACACTTTATACAATTGTAAAGTTTATCTTTTATTATGTTAGTAATGTTCATAGAGTTGATTATGCAAAAATGGTTGATTACGTGTAGTAATTATGGTGGGTGCTTTTCTTACGATGTATTTGATGTACTCAAAGGAGAATGTCATTTCACAGATACGTCTCCACGATGCGCATTCATTGAATATATGGCAAATATAGTTGATAAAATACTTTTTCATAATTATTGGTGGGACAGTGAGGACAGCTTGGGGGACAGCTTGGGGGACAGCTTGGGGGACAGCTGTCCCCCATAACCCCCTCGCTTAGGAACATGCTGGTTGGGAGACAGCTTGGGAGACAGCTTGGGGGACAGCTTGGGGGACAGCTGTCCCCCATAACCCCCTCGCTTAGGAACATGCTGGTTGGGAGACAGCTTGGGGGACAGCTTGGGGGACAGCTGTCACCCATAACCCCCTCGCTTAGGAACATGCTGGTTGGGAGACAGCTTGGGGGACAGCTTGGGGGACAGCTGTCACCCATAACCCCCTCGCTTAGGAACATTCTGTCTTCTCTCTCTAATCAAAGAAAATTCCATCTTGTGGGAGAGGTATGGGACATCCTTTTCAATTAGATACCCCATACATCATCCATATTAATTACTTTATACGTATTTTTCTTTGTATTAGTATTCATAGTGTATTTTTGACATTTGCCATTTACAAAATCACAATCTTCGTTGGCTATGCATTCAAGTGGATTATTGTATACAGAACATTCATCTGGTCTACGATTTGTTCTAATTTCTCTTTTTTGCTCTTTTTTCTGCTCTTTCTGTTCAGGAAAAACTTCTGGTTTCAAATTAAAGTGAACATTCTTTTCAGGTTGTTGTTTTCTTACTGATGCATTCTTAGGAAGGTATGGATTAATCTGATTTGATCTATCTGGTCTTTTTGAACAATTGTTATTTTTTGGTTTCCAATAACATGTCTTTATAGCATCAATACATTCTTTCTGTGATTTTCCTCTACATAAAGGATTTTTTATGTCTTCTAGTGTCCTTTCTCTCCTAACATATGGATATAAGATAGTTTTTTTGTATAGTTCCCTATACTCTTTAGATAACGTAGTTATATCCTTTCCTTTACCTTTATTACTTTTAAGAAATAAAATCCACTGACTTTGTAACATGCTTAAAGTACTTAAACACTTAAACAGTAGAAGTATATATACAATACGTAGATTATATAGGATTATATACATTATTTAATTCTTCTTTGAGTCTTTTAATACTTTGGAGTGCTTTATAGGATGTATAGCATATTGAGCTATTGCAGGTGGATTATCTTGGATGACTCTATATATTTTTCTAATTAAAGGCAATAAATCAATAACATTGCATGTTGCAATAAATTCATTATTAAGCGGTTTAACCTTTGTAATTAAATAATTTATACATACATGATAGGGTTCCAAATATTCAAGATTATATTCTGGCTCACATCTAATTGCTCCAGATCGTTTATAATCTTTCATTGTTCCAATAATATCATAATTCAACATTTCAATTGGTGTGCCACGTGCATCAAATATTAAATTTATGAATTTGTTTTCATCCTTTGCATTAATTGATATTCTGGGAAACTCTTTATATTCTCTATAAGATGATGATATCATAAAAAAACACGGAGTTGCTCCAAATTGATCACTAAAATACGATAATGTATGTGCTCCAGTTCCATGAATATCAACATAAATAGCATTTTCTATAGATGTTTTAAGGCATGATTCTGTATATTCCTTGAAATATTTATTGTTTGATTCTTTTGCTATATCAAACATATGTCTTGAACAATTATAGTAAATAACATGTTCTTCTGGAAATAGAGCTTTAAATATTTTTACCCAGTGTGAACAATCTCTTGTTGCGAAAAGAAATGTATCTATATTTCGCTCTTTTGCATAAATATATAAGTAAATACTTGATACATACATTAATGGAAAATTAATACCACATTGTTCATCCCACATCTTGTATTCATCTCCTTTGTACGGATTAATAGTGTGACACATATTAATTATCTTTACAAGATAACTCCACTTTGAGTCTTTTGATAAATAATGTATAACATCTGCCACTAAATCATCCGCACTTATCAAAATGTGTTTATGAATGTTTTGAGTGCTCTGAGTGCTCTGAGTGCTTTGAGTGCGAGGATTTACTTGCATGGTTAGTGTTAATTATTTATATGATTAATTGTCTATATTAAGATTAACTTTTATTGTTAATCTATATAAAACGTGGGGGACAGCTTGGGGGCAGCTTGGGGGACAGCTTGGGGGACAGCTTGGGGGACAGCTGTCCCCCATAACCCCCTCGCGGGAGGAAATTTCCTCTGATTAAAGAGATAAACCAGCATGTTCCTCAGCGAGGGGGACAGCTGTCCCCCTCTTAAGAAAGTTATTTTCTACTAAAGATTCTGCCAACTCAGAATACCATATAGGATTATTCAATATGATCTTATTCTTTACAAATATATCATCAAAATTATTTAGATTAAATAACATCTTATATCTGTTAAATATAGTCCAAAAATTCTTTGGAACAGATTCTGAAATATCGTGCGCATCACAATTTTCGAAAAAACTCTCTATCATTGATGAATATGTATATATTAATTTTTCATAAAATGATATTTTATTTAGAACTGCAAATCCAGAACATTCAAAAACATAAATGTTTTGATCTGTTTCGTTATTTAAACAAATTAATAAAAATGGAAAATTAAGACCTGAATTGATATTTTCTGCCATATATTCATAATAATGTCCTCCTCCAAGAGGATTATCATTAAGAGAAATAACATTCATCATTAAAGATTCTATCTTTCTACCAGTACTATATAAATTTTTTAACTTCGAGTAATTAAGAGTATCCCAAAATGTAGGAATATCAATCGAACTAAAATACACTGGCTCAGAATTTATAGTATCTTCAATTTGACATTCTTTATTGAGAGAATGCAATTTATATTCTATTTTACTTGAAAATTCAATCTTACAATTTGAGCATGTAAGATCTTCAATATTATCACATAAATTTTTTTGTAAATGATATTTTTTAAGAGCAAGAGTTTTAAATGTTTTACCACACATGTCACATTCATAGGAAGGTTCTAAATTTTTTTCACATGTACGGGTTTTTTCATGGTTGTTTTTATGAACCATCGAAAAAAATATCCTCTTACAATTTTTACAAGTATAATGAACACCACATGGCGTATTTTTCATGTGATCAATAAATTTTATAGTTGTCAAGAAGGCACGGGAACAATTTTTACACAGATTAGATACTGATGCTCTTGGTGGCATACTTACACTTGCACTTTTTTTTATTATTTATTATAATTACATTAATATTAAAGCCTAATATTAATATAATTATAATAAATAATAAGTAAGTATGGACAATACTAGCAATAATAAAAATAATAATACCATAAAAGGATTGGCTCAATGTCCAAAGTGTAATTCGACATCAAATATTGTTGTTACAAATGATGGTCATCAGTCTCAATATTGTTTAAAATGCAGACTTATAGTAATGCGTAATGGCCAATTGCTCTCTTAATTGCTCTCTTGATTAATTAATCAATTAAATAGCAATCAAATAGCAATTCAATAACTTTATTTGCACATCCTTCTGATACATACTCTAAATGAGTACAATCTGTTTCATAAATTGTAATATTCGTTTCATTAAGACCAAGCTTTATCCAGTACTGAGACTGATCATATGATACAATCTCGATGTTACCATTTACAATCTCATATGTCGAGAACATAGCACTCTCTGGTGGTTCTATCACTTCATCGTTTGGTGACCATATCATAATAAATTCTTTCAAACTCTGCAAATTATTAATATTCTCTTTGTTGTTTCCTGTATTGTTTCCTGTATTGTCTTCTTTGTCATTATTAATTTCACTCAAATATAACGAATTGTCAACATATAATTCGTAATTATAAGGATCTCTCCAATAATTTGCTACTGAAAATGTAAGTTGTGTCACATAATTGTAAATATAATCAGGACTAAATACACCATTTGAATATTGTCCACCATTTGGTGTCCCAACAGTAATTAATTTAACTTCTGGAAAATTTTTGAGATCTGATAAGTATCTCTCTACATAGCCTCTTGCAAGAAGACCTCCTTGTGAAAATCCAATAATTAAAACTTGAGCATTTCCTTGAGTATTTTCAGGGTATGCTTGAAAATAATCAGCAATTTCATTACGTAAAAGTAATAGTTGTAAATTCATATTCTTAGTTGAATCATCTTCGCCATTTCCAATATTTGGAACAAATGTTTTTACATTTAAGGTATGCATTTCTAATTGGTCTTTAAAATAGGTTAACTTCTCGGCATTTGATGCTATTCCATGAACTAAAATTGCAATGCTATTAGAAGCACTAGATGCATAAGGGCTGTAATGAGAGATTAATGCATTCATAATCATAATAACTGTGATTGCACGTGCGAAGGACATTTTTTAGATATTTTGATAAGCACATTAAAATTAAGTTTTTTATCAATTTTTAATTAATATCAAAGAAATCCTAGGTTTAGATATATGAAGAATTCTACATAAGAATAAATAAATAGATCTCAAAATATCAGGTAATTTGTAGAATAATTCAGGAATTTTTACAATCAAATAGTCAACAAAACTTTTGATTATCTTTTTAATTTCAGGCATAGAAGTCATTAAAATAGCTGATTTTATTGAAACTTCAGTTTTATTTCCACAAATCATAGCCATTAATAAATTTTCAATATTGTTATCTGCTGGTGCCGTCATAGTCTATAAAAGACTATTAAAAGATTCCAAAAAGACTATCAAACAAAATATTATTTTTTATTTTTGATAGTCTTTTGATGTCTTTTTAGTCTTTGTAGTTTTATAGTCTTTGTAGATTCGTTTAAGAGACATAAAACATTGAAATGTAATTAAATATACTGATTAAATAAAACTCAATATATAGATAATGACAACTAAATCTACAAGAATTATTGGAAAAACTCCTGCCAAGCCTCCAAATGCACGCAGGAATATTGATCCTATCAGTGCCCTTGGAGATAAAGTTGTATCTAAAAATAAAGATATCGGAATGGAGAAAAACATAATTGTTGAAAAGTTGATTGGTCTTAATTTTATGTTAAATAATATACGACGTGTTTATAATTCAAATGAAATTATTGATTATATTAAAAAGAGTCATATTGATATAAACACATATGTTATACCTCTTCCGGATTCAGAACCTAATTGTATTGAATATCCATTAATTTATCATTGTTGTAAAAGGCGTGACTTAGATGATCTATTTTATTATCTATTAGAAAATGGTGTTGATTTATCAAGAAGACCATGTGACAAAGATCATAATGATTCAGTTAAAGGTGTTGACTTAATCGTTTATTGTGATCCGGCATATATCGGACAGCTTTCAAAATTAGGATGTAAAATATCACCAGCAAGATTAGAGTACAGTTTAATATCTCTAGTTATTGCAGGTAACATAACAAAAATCATGACACTTAAAAAGTATGCAGTTATAACAGATGAAGATCTATTTAAAATACTTAGTATAAATGAATTGCCATTTGTTGCGTTAGATGCGTTATATGAAAAAATATTTAATCTATGTAAAGAAGTTTGTAATGTTCTCCCTCTTATTGAAGAAATAATATCTAATTATATTGGAATTTTTACATTGTTCTTTAAAAATACTATCGGTGTAAACACAATAGATGATGAAACCGGAGATTTATTATCACAAAGAATTCTTGATTCTTACTTTTATGATTTAATTAAATTAATGATTAAATATAAACCAAATTGGCAAAAATTAACATTTTATCACTATTCAAATTTCCCAATCGAAAATAAATGCATAATGAGTCCCATATATAATGAATGCAATTTTAAAAAGATTGAAGAATTAATAAGACCTCACATGTTAAAAAGAATTAATAGAATATCTCTGCAAAAAAAGAAAACATGATAGTAATTAAGTAATTAGTTTACTTTGAGTATCTTTGTATTCAGATGTTTTAATGCATTTACTTTTGTATTTAAAAATTAATAAAAGTACTGTAATTGTGATTATTATGATTAGTATTATCGGTATAAATGTATAAAAATATGCATTATTAATAATTGTAATATAATAAATATTAAATGCATTTGTTGGTTTAAATGTTGTAGTTGTAGTAGTTGTAGTTGTAGTAGTTGTAGTAGTTGTTGTTGTAGTTGTAGTTGTTGTAGTTGTAGTAGTTGTAGTAGTTGTAGTAGTTGTAGTAGTTGTAGTAGTTGTAGTAGTTGTAGTAGTTGTAGTAGTTGTAGTAGTTGTAGTAGTTGTAGTAGTTGTAGTAGTTGTTGTATTTAATAAAGGACATTCAAATACATTACAAATTCCCGACTGTTGTATTCGACAATTGTCTGGATATCCAGAATATTCAATATTCTTATCTATATTCAAATTAGGATTATTATAACATATATGAATAGATGTGTTTATTGTTCCATAAATAATAGCGTTTCCATACACATGAGTTATAGTTGACAAATTTAGAAATTGTAGGTTCTGATTGTTTGATATATAAATATATCCTGAAATTGTTTCAAGACTTGATAAAATAATCATATTTAGAGATGGGTTACTATCAAATAAAACATTAAAACCAATAAATGTTAATTTAATTAATTCAAAAGATTTTAAAGATTGATTCAATTCCCATGGAGGTGTTCCTCCAATATTTAAAAGATTTCCGATGTATTGTAATTCAGGAAAACTGATTTGTATTAATAACGGATTATATAAAACTACCATATCGTTTTCAATATAAGTTAACTTATCCATTGAAATTGTTGTCAACAAATTATTTGAATTAATAGTTAACGAACCATTAATATTTGTATCATTTAAAATTATTATCGATGATGATGTATTTATGATATTAACATCAGATGAAAAACTTGTAATCGTTAACAATGATAGCAAAAACATTTTTTCTCTGTTGAATTATTTTATAAATTTAAAAATTTTTCTTTGTTATTGTAACAAAGATGCTGAAAAAGACGAACAAAAAGATGAACAAAAGACGAACAAAAGATGAACAAAAGACGAACAAAAGACGAACAAACGTTGTGGAACTTTTGTTAAACTTTTAAAATGCCAGAATTTTGAAGATTCATTTTAAATTTGCTTTTTTGGTTACGATCTCTTAAATTTTTTGAAAAACAAAAAAATGTGTGCGGACATCAGAAATCCTGACATCAGGAATTTTTCCTGACATGGCTTTTCCAAAGGAAAATTCT